>Ga0154710_118_pt3 | contig 30473 bp, 27 predicted proteins | sample Rifle2008BG13ft_FD_105570 | JGI IMG/M metagenome (GOLD analysis project Ga0154710, IMG submission 105570) | Candidatus Bathyarchaeota archaeon RBG_13_38_9
TACACAATCAAACCTCTCCTAGAAAATACAGATTGTAAATTCATAGCACCTCCACGTATCAAAGAAATATTTCAGAGATGGAAAGTTCCAGACGATAGAATCGAGGTAGTTAAACCAGGTGATGTTGTCAAGATCAAAGACACAGAAATACACGCTGTCGAATCATGCGACAGGACAGTCTTAATAACAGAACAGAAAGATTTGAAAAAAATGACTATGGAAGAATTCTCCAAACTGATGGATGAGAAAGCAGTTAATTACGTCTTCAAAACTCCGGCTGGAACAGTATACGATGGAGCCGATTCACACTACTCAAACATGTACTTCAAGCACGGTCAGGAACATGATATCGATGTAGCTCTGATAACATTCGGAGATAATCCAGATGGGATGACTGACAAAATGAATCCATATGATGCATATCGAGCAGCAAAATGTCTTAAAGCAAAAGTTTGTATTCCAATGCATTATGAGAACTGGGGAATAGTCGAAGGTGACCCAACCGATCTAGAAATGATAGCAAATAAGAAATTTGCACCTTTCAAAGTTTGTATAATGAGACCTGGTACAAGATATGAATGGCCAGCAGACAAAGATAAACCAAGAATTTTCTATAGACAACAATCAGAGGTCAGTAAAGATTTCAGAATGGATCTTGTGGATCTGCCGTTTCCGGCATATCTTTAAGAATCCATCTACCTATCTTTTTTTTATTATCATAATGAAGTTTTATTTCTAAACATACTAACTAGAATTTACGAAAGTCGCAATCAGATTTACTAAATTCTAATACCACATATTATAAACAATCAGAAATCATAATTGTCTATTTGTATCTTCAGGTACGTACAATTGGATGTAGCAAATCTAGTTGTCTTAGAATATCGTCAATGACAGAATTGATTTTTTCACCCGTCTTAGCGCATATTGGATATACATCACGACCTGGCATAATATGGTTGAGAAGTTTAGTTACGATATCCAGAGTTTCAGAATCGATTAGATCGATCTTATTGGCGCAAATTATTACTTTGGATGGCATTTCAATTTTTCTTGTGATACTTTCAATCGAAGAGAGTTTTCGCTTTAAGATTTCTATCGGTTCACTTACATCAACAAATAACAGTATTAGATCGGCGTTTGTTATCTCATCAAGTGTTACGAAGAAGGCTTCTATAATCATCGGATGCATCTCTTCTATGAGACCTATAGAATCGACAAGCATGAATTCAGAACCTTTCCATCTTACAAGTCTAGAATATGAAGTAAGAGTTGTGAAGGGCCCTAATCCGACGTCTTTCGATTCTGATGCGAGTCTGTTAAAAAAGGTGGTCTTTCCGCTTTGAGTGTAGCCAGTTAAAGCAACTATTGGGAAACCTAGTTCTCTTCTTCTTTTCCTCAACGCATTTTTCTTTGATTGTACGTTGCGCAAATTCATTTTGATTTTGCTTATTCGTCTCCTAGCTGCTCTTTCGTATTCGTTAAAAGGGTAATCTCCTGGTCCGCTCCACCCCACTTGTTCACCTATAATACCCTTCATCTTTATGAATTCGCGACCCCAAGAGAAGGTATATCTAAGCTTAGCGAGTTGAATCTGTAGTTTCGCCTCTTTTGTCATAGCTCTTCTACTGAAAACTTCGAGAATCAATAGATTTCTATCGATGACTTTTATGTCCCCAATTCTTTTTTGAATTTTGAATACTTGACTGCTTGGAAGGGTATTTGTAAATATGACGATATCAGCTTTCTCTTGATCTACTAATTTCTTAAGCTCTTCTAGTTTGCCGCCACCAATACAGGTACTATGATGAACACTATATCTTTTCTGAGTTAGGGTTTTTACAACTGCATATCCTATATTCTCTGCCATGATGGAGAGCTCTTTTACACGAGAAATATTTTTTGGTAGTTTGCACTCAACAATTATAGCTCTCAAAAATCATTATGCCACCTATCATCGAATTCAATGATCTCGTCCTTAAGGACATTTGTACGGTTAGGAACTCCAATTTGAATCTCTTTTATCTTATTGATTTATCTTCATTTCAACATAGTTATTATCTAAATAGAGAATTCATCTCGGTTATGATCTAAATCATATGCATCCAATTATAGGTAGCTAATCTTTCAAGTAAAAGTCTTTAAGAAGGGGATAGAGTCATTTTGAAGTGGTGTCTCCACATGAGTGATCCTAGCATGAGTAGAGTTCCATTATATATAGCAGCAACATCTCTTATCGTATTACTGGTTCTTGCAGGTTTATCTACATTTGTTTATATCCAGACTCAGAGTGAGCTTTCTGATCTTCGAGAAAGAATGACAGAATTCCAATCACGTATCGAGCTCATTGGTGGGTCTGGAAGTGATGGAATAATAGACCAAAAAGTCTATTCTCTCACAGAAAAGTCAGTTGTCCAAATATTGAATAGACAGATGGGCTTAGATGGCCTTGAACCAGCAGCCAGTGGCAGCGGTTTCATATATGATAAAAAAGGCAATATCATAACTAACAATCATGTCATTGAGGAAGCTGAAACCATAGAAGTAACTTTTCTTGATGGCGAAACTGTTAAAGCAGTGTTAATTGGAACTGATCCATATTCTGATCTAGCCGTCCTTAAGGTTGAGACTTCTCAAGAGAGACTCAAACCGGTAACCCTTGGCAATTCATCTGAGCTCTTAGTGGGAGACACCATATACGCTGTCGGAGCCCCATTTGGTTTGAGTTGGTCTCTGACAAAAGGTGTTGTAAGCCAGATTGGAAGAACACTTCCTACTTCAGGCGGCTACTCTGTTGTCGGGGTAATACAGGTTGATGCCGCTATTAATCCAGGAAATAGTGGAGGACCATTACTCAATAGTCTTGCAGAAGTTGTAGGTGTTAATACGGCTATTCAATCAGAAACTGGAATGTTCTCAGGTGTAGGATTTGCTATCCCTGCAGATCTAATTCAGAAGGTTGTTCCCTCATTGATAGAAAAAGGATATTATGATCATTCTTGGGTGGGGATTGCTGGAAGCGATGTGAACCCATCAATTGCTGAAAAAACGGATTTACTAGAGTCGAGAGGATTTCTAGTAATTTCTGTTGTCGAAGATAGCCCTGCTGATAGAGCAGGTATTCGAAGTGGGAATGCAACTGAAGTTGTTGATGGTCGTAATATGACGCTGGGAGGTGATGTAATCACCCATATAGATAATCAGACGGTGAGAAAACTTGAAGATCTTTTGGCATATTTGGAATATAGTACAGAACCTGGAGAAAAAATTATTCTCAGAGTTATTAGAGATGGACAAATTTTAGATATTGAAGTGACGCTTGGAGTTAGACCTCCTCCCCAGACAGAGTAATAGTCAAGATCTTAGTTTAAGCGTGGTTTTAGTCGAGAAAAGGTTGGGTTGTATAATTTCATATTCACTATGATGGTTATCCAATCCACAAGTTGAGTATGATTGAGTTTTTTTTGTTCGCATACTAATTTGAACGATCTCTGAAAGAAGGTCTTTATTGATTTTATTTTTTCCGTGACACCTAATCCCTTTGCATCTACTATCAATATAGATATAGTAGTTGATTCGATTTTTTATGAACAAAGCTAATTCAGGATATCCATATTCAGGATTGGTCATTACGATGAAAGGCCAAACCCGACAAACCATAGGCTTATTCTTTTGGATCCCACAGATCCAACGATCAGATATTGGAACTTGAAAAATACATCTATCATCAGGTCTCTTAACAAAGTAGGCTTCATCAAGTTCAATCTTCAAGCAAGAACTACCATAAAGCTCCGATATTAGAACGAGCTCATCTGCCATCAAAGGTACTTTAAACCACTTGCAACATTCTCCACATGCTAAACATTGCCAAGAACTAATTTTACGCCAAGGAATAAAGCCAAAAAAATCTCCCTCAATGGTGCTATGATTTACTATCTTTCAAGCGCTCCTTTTCTAGTTCTATTAGAAGTTCCTTTTGTCTTTTCGTTAGTTCTGTTGGAACAGTCAGATTGACTTTTACATATTCATCTCCTCTGGAGCGGCTATTGATCCTTGGCATTCCTTTGCCTCTGATCTTGAATATCGTTCCAGGTTTTGTTCCGGGAGGGATTTTCAACTCCATTGTCCCATCAAGAAATGGCGCACTGACCTTTGCACCAAGTGAGGCTTGAGTAAAAGATATTGGAATTTCACATAGCAGATTTTCATGTCGCCTTTCAAAGATCGCATGAGGACGTATATGAACGGTTACGTACAAGTCTCCAGGAGGTATTCTCCCAGGTCCTGTATCACCTTCTCCTCGAAGCCTTAATGTTGAGCCATCGTCAATTCCTCGTGGGATGTTAACAGTTATTTTACGAGAACGACGTATCTGTCCACTACCATCACATTCTTCGCAAGGAACCTCCACAATTTCCCCCCTTCCATTACACCGTTCGCAGGTCGTAACTTGGGTTATTGTGAAAAAACCTCCTGCAGATTGTTGCCTTCTGATTTGACCTGACCCATGACATAAGGGGCAATCTTTAGTTTTCGAACCAGGTTTTGCTCCACTACCGTCGCACCTTTTGCATTCTTCAACTCTAGAGATCGTTAATTCTTTTTCCAGAGTTGTCGATGCCTCTTCCAGACTTATCTCCAAATCATATTGAAGATCATAACCTCTTTGAGGTGTGTCCGATCTTCTTCTGCCATAGAACGAATCGAAGATACTTCCAAAACCGAACCCCATATCTCTAAAGATATCTTCAAAATCGACTCCTCTGAATATATCCTCGGAAGTATACTTGTCACCAATACCAGCTTGACCATACATGTCGTAGGTTCTTCTTTTTTCATCATCTGACAATATTGCATATGCTTCTGAGATCTCTTTGAATTTCTCTTCTGCATTAGGTGATTTGTTTCGATCTGGGTGATATGTGAGAGCTAGTTTACGGTAGGTACTTTTGATTTCCTCCTTGGTGGCGTTTCTGGCAATACCCAATATCTCGTAGTAGTCTTTATTCGGCATGAAACCACCAATGGAGATCTAAAAAAAAGGATTGATTATTCCTTTTTGTCTTCTTCTACTACTGAATAATCCGCATCTACTACTTTTTCTTTTGCTTCAGCCACATCTTTTGGAGGCTCACTTTGTTGTTTTGTTTGTGCTGTTTCGGCAGCCTTTTGATATGCTGCGGTTCCGACTTCTTGTAATATTTTCGATAATTCATCCATCTTTTCCTTTATCGTAGAAATTTCTTTTCCACTTAATGTAGTTCTTAGTGTTGTAGTTGCTTTTTCAAGTTTTTCTTTTTGTTCATTAGTGATCTTATCTCCAAGATCCTTCAAGGTTTTCTCACTAGTATAGATCAGTGAGTCGGCTTGATTTCTTGTCTCAGCTTCTTCCTTTCTGATCCGATCTTGTTCAGCAAATTGCTCAGCTTCATTGATCATTTTTTCTCTGTCTTCTTTAGAAAGTTTTGTTGACGCTGTAATCGTTATCTTTTGTTGATTCCCTGTAGCCATATCTTTTGCAGAAACGTTGAGTATGCCATCAGCATTAATATCATATGACACTTCGATTTGTGGGACACCTCTAGGTGCTGGAGGTATTCCTTCTAAATTGAACTTACCCAGCGAAACGTTATCGTTAGCCATTTCCCGTTCTCCCTGCAATACATGAACGGTAACACTTGTTTGAAAGTCCGCTGCCGTTGAGAAGATTTGACTTTTTTTAGTAGGAATTGTTGTATTTCTTTCTATCAATTTAGTAAATACACTACCTAGGGTTTCGACACCAAGTGATAATGGAGTGACGTCTAACAGTAGTAATTCTTTCATTTCTCCTGAGATCACACCTGCTTGTATGGCGGCACCCATAGCAACGCATTCCATAGGGTCAATACCTCTCTCAGATGGTTTGCCCACATAGTCTTCTATGAATTTCCTAACTATAGGCATCCTTGTTGGTCCTCCGACGAGTATTATTCTATCTACGTCTTGTGGAGATAGTTTGGCATCAGAAAGTGCTTGGGTTATCGGTTCTCTGCAACGATCGATTGTTGGTTTAACCAATTCCTCAAGCTTCGCCCTTGTCAATTGCATGACGAAATGTTTCTCGCCTTGTGTTAGAAATGGGATGTTTATCTCGCTCGTAAGCGTTGTTGATAGTTCTATTTTGGTTTTTTCAGCCGCTTCTCTCACTCTTTGCATCGCTACTTTATCATTACTTATGTCTACACTACTGCTCCGATTGAATTCGCTTACTAAGTAGTCAACGAGGACATTATCCATGTCTGTGCCGCCTAGTTGTGTATCTCCGCTAGTTGTTTTTACTTCGAATACTGGCGGTTCTGATGGGCTTGATCTTCCTATTTCCATTATTGTTACATCGAGTGTTCCACCACCGAAGTCAAAAACCATTATTTTCAATTCTTTCTCAGACTTGTCGAGACCATAAGCTAGCGAGGCTGCAGTGGGCTCATTGATAATTCTAACTACTTCTAGACCGGCTATAGAGCCTGCGTCTTTTGTGGCTTGTCTCTGATTGTCATTAAAGTAAGCAGGTACAGTTATGACGGCTTTGTTAACTTGATCACCTAGAAAAGCTTCGGAATCTCTTTTAATCTTTTGAAGAATAAAAGCTGAGATTTGCTGTGGGGTATATTCCTTATTTCCTAATTTGATTTTGTAATCAGTGCCCATCTTTCTTTTAATTGCCATTACAGTTCCTTCAGGATTGGTAACGGCCTGTCTTCTTGCAGGTTCACCGACTAATAATTCGCTATCTTTTGTGAAGGCGATAAAAGATGGAAATGCTTTCCCACCAATTGTTGTTCCTTCCGCACTTGGAATTATAACAGGTCTACCAGCTTGCAGAACTGCGGCAGCGGAATTACTAGTACCTAAGTCAATACCTATTATTTTCGGCTTCTTAGATTCACTCAACTGGTTACACCTCAGATGATTAGAATTTTCAATATATTAGACTCGAAGTAATTAGGGAGGTAAACACTTCAAGAAAAGCATTTTGGATTTATTCTTGAGCAATGTTGAGGGGAGATTATTTGTAATAATCAGATTCATTTCATAAAAGTGCATGTACTACCCCTTTTAGGCAGATATTGATTTTTCATTTCTTTTCTCGGACTTCTCTGAGATTCTTTGCTATTGTAACTAGACTCGACCTCAAAAGCTTTCCTTTAAAAGTATACCCCGACTTCATCTCTTCCATGATTAGTCCGTCAGGCTTATCGTCTCTTAATGTTTGATCTACAGCTTCATGATGTGTAGGGTCAAATTTCTTTCCTAAGGCGTCGATTCTAACTAAACCCTCCTTTTCTAAAATGTGTTGCATTTTATCAAGGATCAGTTGAAATCCTGACTTTAATTGTTGGTAATTTTCAACTTCTAATGTAGAATTTAATGCTAATTCCATATCATCAAATATTACTAAAAGTTTGGAGATTAGATTTTCATTGGCTCTCTGAACAGTTACATCTAGCTCTTTTCTATTTCTCTTTTGGAGATTTTCCATATCTGCCTGTAAATATTTTAATTGATTCAAGTAATCATTTGATCGATTCTTCTCATCAGCAAGAGCTTTTCGTAGAATTTCAATTCCTTCCCCAGTCGTCCCAAAGTCATTTTGTTCTGGATGATCAACTGAATTATTGATTTCACGTTTTCTGTTATCTTTATTCAAAAAATACACCTATAGCAATATTCCCCATATCTTTCGATTAATTTGATATAGAAACATATTATCTTCTTTAACTTGAAAAACTGTTAGTGTTAATAACCATTTAAAGAAATATTACCATTCTAACAATAATAGAAAAGTAATTAAAATAAAGAGGCCCTATTTCAGGATTAATTTCGACCGCTATTACAGGCTGTGTCAAAATGCACTTCGCAGATTACTCATTAGCTCTGATAAGCGGTGTCTTCGTTCTTCTATCCCCATGTAGCTATCCTCTGTTACCCGGCTACATAGCATATTATCTTGGTAAAAATATGACGACGAGACAGGCAATTCAAGGAGGGGTTATTTGTACAATTGGACTTTTGTCAGTTTTCTCGGTAATTGGGATAATAACATCAACAGTGGGGAGTGTAATAATGAGTGCCAGCCCCTATTTCCATTTACTCGCAGTGATCATCATTGGCGTTATGGGAGTACTAATGCTTCTGGGAGTGGGATATCCAAAATTCTACTTAAATGTCAAAGCAACACAGCGAGGGGGTCTTTTAGGTATGTTAATTTATGGAGTTACATATGGTCTAGCAGCTCTTGCATGCTCTTTCCCAATATTCCTTTCATTAATTCTTTATTCCTTGACGTTTGGAGATTTCATGGACAGTGTTCTAACCTTCATATTGTTCTCTTTAGGAATGGGAATTCCATTAATAGCAACAGCAATTCTTGTTAGCAAAACTGGAAACTTGCTTGTTAGGAGACTAACTGGTGCAACCGATAAGATCCAACGAATCAGCGGAGTTTTTCTAATTGCGTTGGCCATCTATCTTTATTTGATGGCATCACCCTGAGCTATTTAACACATCATCACCAGTACGGTTAAAGAAATTTGTGGCAACAATCTCTTAGGGTAAAGAAGCGATCAGCTCAAAGAGCATTGTCTCTCGTAAGGAGAATGGGCATTTTACAAAAAAATATGAAAATCATGCCCGAGAAAGATGATGTGATGATACCTTTATCCAGATTTCCGTCCGAAAATGAAATGACAATTTTAAAGTCTAAAATGGAATCATTAGAATTTTGCACTTATGAGTTTGAGGAAAGAAAAATCCTAAAAAAGAATTTATCTCAAGTTTTAGAGAATAAATTACCACCAAACGCCCTTGCTAGTCTTCCTCGTTCTTATGATGTGATTGGAGACATAGCCATCCTAGAAATTCCGAATGATCTATTCGAATATAGAAAAATGATCGGCGAATCTTTCAAACTGCTGAACCCACATTATAATACAATTCTTGCAAAAGATGGACCAATTTCAGATACTTTTAGAGTAAGAGATTTCATAATTCTAGATGGTGGTCCATCTACAGTTACTGAACACAATGAATATGGATGTAAATTTCGATTAGATCCTCTTAAAGTGTATTTTAGCCCTCGCCTTTCTTCAGAACGACAGAGAGTAACTACCAATATTAAGAAAGGAGAGATCATTGTCGACATGTTTGCAGGGGTGGGGCCATTTTCAATTGTTATAGCTCGATCGTGTGATATAAAGAAGATTTATGGGATCGATATAAACCCGTGTGCCACTAATTTCATGTTACAGAATATTAAAATCAATAAATGCCAGCATAAAATCGCAGTGATCTTAGCTGATTCTACCAAAATACCTTATGGTTCTTTTTCAGCGGATCGAGTTATAATGAACCTTCCAGAAAAGTCTCTTGATGCAATACCTCAAGCATGCCAATTTCTTAAACCCGAAGGAGGATTCATTCATTTGTATTTATTTGCATCGGAAGGAACTTCGACAGAGATTTTATCTGAACATATAAGAAGTAAAATAAAACTTTCAGATAGAAAATTAGCTGCTTTAGAAACCATAAGAATTGTCAAAGAGATAGGCCCAAGAGAACAGCAGCTAGCCTTTGACTTGAAGGTAGTTTAAGCTTCGACCACAATTACAATATGTATTATTGATTTGGAATTCTTTAATCTCTTGATAAATTCACGATCGAGATCAGAGGCTGACTTATTCGATCTTATCATCAATGTACGTGGACAAATGTAGGAGCTTTTCCTCGCCACCATGTCAGTTGGATGATTAAATTTAAGTTCTCTGTTTCCTTGACCAACAGCTATTTCATTGATTCCATCAACTTCCATTTTAACGGTAATTATTGCTGAATCAATGGAGGCTAATCTCTTAAAGTCCTCAGAAAACTCTTTAGTACCTTTGGCACCGACAGCGATTATGCAATCTCCTCTATTTGTAAGAAAATCATCTTTAGTAAACTCAAAAGTAGTTTCATGATTAGCCGTTATGAGATCATGGCCATGAGCACAGACATATTCAGTAGCTCTGCGAATCATACATCTTAGCCAGCTTTGTCAAATGATTGAGGTGCAAATCAATATCGCAAGTATTCAGCAAATGTTAGTTTTATTCAAATTGTATAACAACATTTCCATTTGTTCACTTCCATATTCATTATATCCAATAATATCTTGTTAAAATAACTACATACTCAAATACATGATATTAAATTGTAATTCTCATAGTAATTCAATAAATATTTTCTAAGATTATTTTATTATTATGAACAAATAGAGAACTGTTGTGAAGGCTGAAGTTGTCCGTTAATAAATTTGCCCAATTGAGAAAGAAAGCATTAGACCGTCTAATTCAAGGAGGCATATTACATTCTGAAAATGTCATCAGAGCCATGTCCTTGGTACCCAGGGAGGAGTTTCTACCGGATGAAGTAACAGGTGAAGCCTACATCGATGCTCCGATACCAATAGGACATGGACAGACTACCAGTGCCCTTCATATGACTGCGATGTTTTGCGAGTATGCTGAACTTTCACTTGGAGATAAAATATTAGAAATAGGTGGTGGTTGCGGCTACATGAGTTGCGTATACGCAGAAGTTGTTGCTCCAAATACAGAAACTAAAGAAAATTGGGGTCATGTCTGGTCAGCTGAAATAATTGAGGAATTAGCTAAATCTGCTCAAGATAACGTAAAAAAATGTGGTTACTCAGATCGAGTAGATGTCTTACATAGAGATGCATCTTTGGGCATTGAGGAATATCAACCCTATGATGTTATCATTGTAACAAGCGCAGCACCGGAGATTCCACAAGATCTAATTGATGGACTTGATATCGACGGCTCACTTTTAATCCCAGTTGGCGGTATATATCAGTTCCAACAACTCCTAAGGATCAGAAAACTTGCTGATGGCAACATATCTAAAGAAGAACTTGGTGGCGTTGCGTTTGTTCCAATGAGGGGAAAAGCAGGTTGGAAATGAAGACGTACATCATAATTTGGTAAGGTTAAAATGCCAAAAAGTCGAAGGAAGACAAAATCAACTGAACTTATTCAATTTATTTCTAAAAATCCAGGTCTGAGTATAGAAGAAATTTCCAAGAAATTAGGGTGGACTCATCGAAGCGTAAAATTAAACCTTGCTAAGCTTGATAAGACGGGCAAGATCACATCCAGATATTTTCCCGCCATAACCGGATTCAAAGACGAGTCTTGGGATATCCAAAAAGATATTTCATTAGAAGAATCAAAACTCGAAGAAATGCTAATCAACCTCAAAAGAAAAGAAAAAGAAACTTTCGAAAAATGCATTAAAGCACAGATGTCAAAAGACGATAATCTAGCCTCATTATATGCGAATCAATGTGCTGAGATAAAAAAATTAATCAACACAGTAATAACAAATTCAGATCTTCTAGGCAGAATGAATATTACTCTTGAGAGATTACGAATAAATTTAAGAAAATGATGGATTAACTTCCAAAGAAACTATCAAGGGTGGCTCCACTACTCCTTTCCCAACCTCTAGAGACTCGTTCAATAGCACTTCTTACTCTCACCTCAGAAAAATCTCTATCATTTACTAGAAATGCCACTATTGCTTCCGGATCAGGTTTTCGCCATTTCAGTTCATAATCATCAGTTACTTTAGGATTCAAGAATAAATCCCGAATTTTAAATAAGTCATCAATATTCTGACTTTCTTTCATAGTCTCGACGGCTTTCGATAAATCCCCATGTTCTCTCATGAGTTTGAGAGCGGTTTTGGGACCAATGCCTTTGAATCCTCCTGGATTATAGTCTGTACCAAGGAGTATTGCCAGATCGATTAACTGTTCTCTGGTTAGCTGGAGATTATCAATAATTTTCCTTAACTCAACTATCTCTGGCTCAAGTTCCACATAGATGTTTTTTCCAGGTAACTTTCTTCTTCCCGTAATATTTAGATTTCTCACCAATCTTGGTGCACCGAATAAAAGAGAATCGTAATCTTGACTCGCAACGGCCCATGAATCATTTTTGTACACTACATGAGAAGCTTGCGCCTCACCTTCTGATGGAGCTTGTATCCAGGGTATACCCAGCAAATTAAGCAGTGTTTTGGCGTCTTCTACCATATCATCCTTTAATTTGGAGGTCATTTGCGCAAATTTTTTTGCTTCGTCAAGGGCGCCTCTTTTAATCGCATCATCGTATTGAATTAATGCATCTTCTTTAATTTTCATTCTGCGTTTTATTTCGATCTCTTTCATTGCTGGGGGTTGACCGTCAAAAACATATGCTAATTGAATCCCTCTTTCCATCATGTTCGCGGTTCTGTAAAATAATCCACTGAGATGACTTGTAACTCTGCCACTTCTATCAGTGAGTGGTTCTCCCATTTTTCCTCTTATGATAGCTAAGAATTGATATAATGCATTATATCCGTCTACGACCAAGGATTTGCCTTGAAGATCTTCGAGGGTGATCTTTCTTTTTTCAATTAATCCCCCAAAGTCAACACCCAACTTAACCACGATTGATGAACTTTTTGGACATTTAACCAAGGATACGGATAAATCTCAAGGAATCAATGGATATCAAGATATTTCATCTTTACTTCTATGGAAATATTGAGATATTTTCTTTTGAAATAATGCATCTCTCATTATTTTACTATTGCCAGCCCAGCCATTTGCAGGAATAGTTAGCACTTTTAAAGCGTGGGACATTGCCTTGGGGAACGTATCAAATTTCATCGGTTTAGTTTTCAGAAGCTCTCTTATACTCTCTCTTACGTTCCAGACTCCTACAGGCAGTATATATTCAGGATGTATTTCTCTTAGGATAAGCCCAGTGGCCTGTCTACGATCTTTCTTAAGTTTCTCTGCAAGGGCTAATCTCGCTGAATAATAGCATCCACCGACACTTGCATATTTACTTCTACCCTCATAAGGTTCAAAATCCCCCATCAACTCAGGCGATTGTCCAAGCAGATTCCAAAAAGTCTTCGGGTACCAAGCCTCTATCCATTCGAAACTCCATCTTTCGGGGATAAATATCGCCGCATAGATATTCCCGATGTTAGTGAATGTGAAGACTTGATATTCATCTATTGTTGGAAGTTGTTTGATCTCTTTTACAAGTCTTTTAGAGAGAGTTGAATCTACGGCAGTTATTCCCCATCTCGTCGGTACAAGTTTCCTTCTTTTTGATAACCCAAACATTCCTAAGCTGAAAGTTCGTTGTATTCTTGTTATTAGTACTCCAGCATTATAGAGCGAATATATTGAATCGGAAGCTGTCATGTCTGTATCATTAAAATTTTTTTCAATTCGTGAATCAACTGATACGTTAGTTGTTTTGAATGTTTTCAGTGGAGCTGAAGGACCAAATGGTTGAGAATATTCATTTAAAGCTAGAACTCTAGTTGGTTTTTTTTTGAAGGTGGCTTCAGTATCGACTGGTTTTTTGCCCATCGCAAGTTCTTGAAGTTCACCTAGTAACTTTCCCGGATTTTGCGCTTCGAAGATATCCGACCGACTTTTTCCTCGAATCAGAGAGAATCTGTAGTCGAGTATATCCTCAATTTTCTTCCCCATCCATAATTCTGGTGTGTCAAGGATCTCGGTATCACCAAAGAAAGGTGGGATCATTGGTCCGATGTTGATCTTTGGATAACCTATGCGTCCTACAAACACTGCTGGAGGAGTAGATCCTTGTATTGACCGATTGTAAATTGTTGTTTCGAATTTAAGCAGGGCTTCTGCTTTTGCAATAACTGGACACCTAATCTTTCCACAAAGAAGTTTTCCTCCTCTGCAGATAAGACATAATTTTGAATTAGAATTCTTTAAGAGGTTTATTTGATTCGATTTGTAGACTCGATTATTTGAATAATATCCAGATCCAATCCATTCATTCCAACTGATTAGTTTCGACATAATCATTCCAGAGTTGTTTTAAGTGGCGTACTTAAAACAAACATTGTGAAGACTGTTATCTGCTTTCTCAAAACATAGTGGATTAATATTATTTTCTTCTCGTCAAGTGTAAGTACTCCAAAAAGGACAGAAAAGAGACCACTTTCTCCTCTATTGCATTTGACTTTGTGTGATTATATCAAAATTCACTTGCTCGAATTCTTCTCGTCCCCCACCAGTCACATATATAGTCAGAGTGTAAAATCCAAGCTCCGCCGAAGCCGTTGTAATTACTTGCAGCTCCACTCTCTGAATTCCTGGTCTTTCACTGATAGTTTCTTCAGGGAATACCCAACGGCTTTTGACTCCCTGTGATGGAAGCCCAACTACTCTGAAATCCAAATCTGCATCAAAACCTCCATCCATTGTAACAGTAATTGTGTAAGGAGTTATCTGTTCGAATGTAACTTGTCCAAGAAAAACTCTTTCTACACGTTGATGAGAGGGAGATACAGTAAAATCGAAATCAGGTACTTGTAGGAGTGCCACAGAAGAGTTCCTAGAAAGAGTTCCTCTTTGAGTTCCGACAAATCCTTCCACCCATATATGGTATACACCTGATGGAATGAACTTATCTGATGATGCTCTTAATGTAAGCTCTGATGTTGCAGTCCCACCTTCAGAAGGTGTAACGGTGGCGGGATTGAACTCTCCGATTATTCCCCCAGGTAGCGTATCTAACCCCTGAGAAATTACTCGTAATCTAACTGCTTTCGTAAATTGATTTATGGATCTAACAGTTATTGTTGTTTTAGCTTCTTTATTTGTATAAACCTTCATTAATTTGGGCATACCTTCAACAAGAAAGTCATCAACCCCTATCTGATAGATTTGTGTTGATTCTGAGTTCCCAACCGAGTCTGCAGCGGATATGAAATAAGTAATATCACCTAGAATTTCTTCTCCCTTTATTGTATAAGAATATGTGTCTCCCCCAGATGTAACAAGAAGCATGAATTTGTTTACCGGTTTAATTTCGCGGAAAGATTCAGCTGTGGAATTATTTGGGATTACTTGGTAAGAAAGGGTAACGTTTTCTGGGAATCCGCTTATTCTAGCTGTAATCTCAATGTCTTCTCCGAGAGCGCCGTGTGATACGGGGTTATGTTCAAATATCTTAACAGTCTGGAAAAAGGTTTCTCCACCAATCCCAGTAGATAGAATAGCTAATACAACCCCTATTACAAGAACGCTCACCATGAATAAACCTACTAAAGCATAGATCTGTCTTCGAGAGCTTTCCTTCTCTCTTCCATTTTGTCTTGGAGGTTCATAATATGGGTCTTGCCCGTAAGTCAATTATTATCCACTCGATTATTATCTTCTTTAGCTAGCTTTAGTAAAGCTTTCGCATATTAGCTTTTTTTTAGTGAAAATGTGGAATTTTAAGCATGGTCATACCTGTGTTTCAATTTATTCATGTTAGGTTGGGAAGGATCTCGCCACACTTTAGTATTCCAACTTTTGAAATTCTGCCATGCTTCGCCTTCGCCATATCTAAGGCCTCTTGAGGACTACTCGCATGAGAGAAACCTAATGCCTCTTTATCGCTTTCTCTTAGTCCATCTGAAAAGCATATTACATCTACCTTTTCTAAAATTTGTGAATGTAATAATAAAGCACCAGCCGCCACCATGTCCTCTAATTCACCATTGGAAACTGATTCCAGAACACCTTCATAACCAATCTTGGCTTTATCTCGGAGATCTGAATGCGTTGGCGATATTCTATCTGGGCAAGGTGATAATAACACGATTGTTCCACCTTGCTTTGCTACTGAGCTAGCATATGTGAGAGGTTTGAGGGTTTGCCAATAATCTATATCGGCAGGGTAACATGATACAACTATAATGTCCGAAGAGCTTGGGATCTTGGGACAGAAGATCTTTCTAGCATGGTCGACTCCATTCCTTAGAGCTCTGATAGGATCGCCTGAAACTACATTGACGATTTTTTCTCTGTTGTCGAGCACAGTATTAATAATAAAATCAAGGCCAACTAGTTCTGCAGCTTCTTCAATTTCCTTCCTAACATCATTATCAACCTCTCCAAGTATCTTTGTGTAAGGTTTGACCTTGCCGCCCATCAGATGGGTCATTCCAGTAGTTTTTTCACCGCATACTCCAGGTTGAATTATCTTCCCACCACCTCCCCATCCCGCATAGCAGTGAGGGACGATATTACCTATACCAATCTTGATAGTTGCCTCATAGACATCCTTGTTTACCTCAATTGGAATCCCTGAAGATGTGCTGCCAACATTTACTAAATTGTCACTATATTCATGATTGGTTATCTCAATCCTATCTTCCACTGAACCGTATTTCAATCTGAATTCAGTTTTGGTCATGTCTCTATGAGTACCTAGACCAACAATTACGTGAATATTCTTGTCTGGAACTCCCGCAGAATTCAATTCATCGAGTACAATTGGAATTATGATATTCTGGGGGGTTGGTCTTGTCACATCATCACCTATTATAACTATTTTATCGTTCGATTTTACCATTGATCTTATTGGAGGTCTACAAACAGGGTTTCGAATGCTTGTTTGTATGATATCTTGGCATTCATTTGAAGTTGAGACGGTCCCCTTTTCTGCTATAAAATTTAGATTCTCTTTCTGGATCTCGATCTCAACTTGTTTTTCTTTTCCATAAGGTAATTGAATGATCGTATTTTTTCCCTCCAGTATTTCTGAAGAGCAATTTTACGATATTTCAAACATTTTTCTTAAGCTTCTTTTGTTGTTCCAGACTCTCTAATCGTTCAATAGCCTTTAGAACTTCTTCCTTAATCTGTAATAATCTCTCATCAGCCAAATTCCTTTGCTTCTCTCCTCTAGTCAATGGCTCTAATTCATTTTTTGAGCCATTATCTATCTTCAATGTCTTTGAGAGATATGTTAATTCAGAGAGATCGGAAGACCCAGACCTCCCTAGGAGTATTCCAGATGAAAAGAAAGTTGTGAATGCAATAGACCAAAGGATTGCTTGAGGTGTTGCGACATAAAAAAAGGACTGCAATTCACTGCTGCCTGCAATTTCCATATTTACGATAAGAGCATTCAAAGTTCTATAGATTGATAGGATGCCAAAGATTAGGTTCATTCCACCGACCATTATTAGAATCAGTGCAAGAAATCTATACAATTTCAATCTATAGACCAACAATACCCTAGTTTAGCTCAGCTATGTTAATATAACAATAATCAGTGTGTTAATGCAACTTAAATAACGTTTTAAGCATTCTCACATTCTTATGCCAAATTCATTAAATTGCACAAAACATATTTGCACGTATATGTTGCATCTGTTGTTTAAAGGTGCTTAACTTGCCAATAACAGAAATGGAAAAAAAACAGCTGGCTCAGAAACATAGACTATTCTATAAGATCTGCAGAGACTGCGGAGTTAAGAATTCAGCCGCGGCTAGCAGATGTCGAAAATGTCGCGGCTCAGATCTAAGATGGAAAAAACGAGAGCTAGGTGCAAAGTGATTTGGCAGATTACCATATTATGGTTTCAATCTAACTCTATCTCTTGGAAAGAGAACAACGTCTCGAATATTATCTCTATCAAGTATTGCCATAACTAACCTATCTAAACCCATCCCCCATCCAGCATGTGGAGGCATACCGTAGTAATACGTTTTCAGATGGAAGTCGAAATTTTCGGGATTTAGCCCTTGTTCTCTAAGCCTATTGATCAATTGATTTGGATCATCAACTCTTGACCCACCTGAGGTTATCTCAATCCATTCATACATGAAATCGAATGCTTCGCACAATTCATTCTTATCACTCCTTGGTTTGATATAGAACGGTCTAGTCTTTGTTGGCCATTCATCAATAAAATAGAATTCTTTGTGATGGATATCACCCAGCACTCTACATGCAGGAGTTGAAAGGTCCTCTCCCCATTCAATCTTGAAATCATTATTTTTCAATTGGTCTATGACCTGAGAGTATGTATACCTCTTCAAAGGTAACTCTATTGTGGGAATCTTTACTCCTAATGTATCAAGTTGTAATGAGCATTTGTTCTTGATATCCTTCAATATGTGGAATATGAGCTCTTCTTGTAGTCTCATAACATCATTAACGTTTACGAAGGCTTCCTCAACGTCGACTGAGATAAATTCATTCAAATGCCTTCTTGTATGGGATTCTTCAGCTCTAAAGAATCCACCAATTTCATAGACTTTCTCAAAGACTGAAATCAATTCTTCTTTATACAGTTCCGGGCTCTGAGCTAGGTATGCGGTCTCTTCAAAATACTCTACCGGAAATAGAGAGGCTCCACCTTCGGCAGCGGCAGCAATTATTCTCGGTGTGTGAATTTCTAGGTGGCCTGTCTCACTAAGAACTCGACGAGTGGTTGACACAATTTCATGACGAATCTTGAAAATTGCTTGTGATTCAGGACATCGAAGATCTAGAATTCTGGCATCTAGCCTCACATCGATCTCAGCTGGAACTCTACCAGTCGGATCCAAAGGTAGAGGATGATTAGCCAATGCAAGAATTTTAATTTCTTGGGGTAAAATCTCTACTCCACGAGGAGCCTCATCTCTTTTTTTTACCAGTCCGTTTACTCCGATCACAAATTCTCTAGCCAATTTCCTTATTTTCTCAAAGACTTCAGCATCAGTATTCTTAGTCGTCACCGTTATTTGTATAACTCCTTCTTTATCCCTTAAATTGACGAAAATTAGATTCCCTAGATCACGTATTTCTTGAACCCAGCCAAACAAGGTAACCTTTGCGCCATCTAAATTTGGGGTTATCATATTAGTGTAATGGGTCCTACGCCAAGTCCCCAAGTCATCGTTCATCATTGATCCCTCGACTCTACATTTCATATTTTTATTTTAAGATTTGCATCTTCTATTTTGGACGTAAATAACCACATTATTAGCATTTTAGTATTCCTTTTAACTCAACTTTGGCATCCTTATCATACATTCATTTCTTTTGAGCACAAACCATAACGCATTTATTTTTCATTCTGGTTTAGCGTACCAAAAGTAATAGGGGAAAATCGATAACGACTACCAAATCCACCATCATATTTCGATGTTATAGAGATAATTCAAAATCTCTAAGCATTTTTCGGAGGACGATATATTGGTAAAAACACTACTAGACAACTTCTGTGTAAAGAGCGGTGTTCTTTGCGCAAGATGTGAAGAAAAGTTAAGAAAAGGTCAGATAACAGATTTAGACCTTAAAATTGTTAGAATTCTATTCGAATTGGAAAAACAGTTTCCAATGTTACAGGATGTTTCCTTTGAACGTGCTGTTGAATCGGGGGATGTACTCGCAATACTAGTAAGCAAACAAGACGTAGGCAAAATGCTTAGTTCTGGCGGGAAAATTGTCCGTGCAATTGTTAAAGAGACAAGAAAAAGAGTCAAGATCTTGGGATATGGTGGTGATTCTCGCCAACTTATCGAAGATCTATTCAGTCCAATTTCTATTCTTACCATAAACACAATATGGCTACCCGATGATACTAGAGAGACCAAAGTCATTCTAGACGGCAGAAGGCCCAAACATGTACCGGTCGATTTCGAGATTGTCAAGAGGCTCGCTAAAGAGATTAGCGGCATGACACTCAGAGTAGAATTTGAAGAAAGATAATATCAACTCTAACGCGCGCTTAACATTAGAATAAATTATTAGAACAAGTTAAATGTCTGTTTCCTAGACAGTATTTCCGAGTTACTATATATTACAAATTAAACATTATTGTCAGGTGAAAAGATGAAACTAAAAGGCCGACACTTCCTATCATTACAGGAGTTTGAGTCAGATGAGATATTACAGATCCTGAGACATGCAATTGACTTGAAAAGAAAAAAACCCCTGAAACGTCTAAAAAACAAAAGTATAGCCATGATATTTCAAAAGCCCTCTACACGAACATCGCTCACGGCCATGTGACCGTATCGATCGGAGAAGAGTATCTTTTGAAGTGGCTATGCGCCAACTCGGCGGATTCGCACTCTATTTAAACTGGTCAGAAATCCAACTTGGTCGAGGCGAAACCATTGCTGATACTGCTAAAAGCCTAAGCAAATATGTCGATGGAATTGTCGCAAGAGTTAAAATCCATCAGACTTTAGAAGAGCTTGCAAGCCACTCATCTGTACCAGTAATTAACGGTCTATCCGATCTAAATCATCCAGTTCAGATCTTAGCAGATCTCATGACAATTTTGGAGAATAAAAGAAAACTCAAGGGACTAAAATTAGCTTACATCGGGGATGGTAATAATATCTGCAACTCACTTCTAATAGGTTGTTCAAAAGTTGGAGTAAACCTATCAATAGCTTGCCCTTCGGATTATGAACCAAACCTTGAGTTTCTGAAAAAAGCCAAAGTAAATGCTAGTGAAAGTGGTTCAATCATTCAGATAACACGAACTCCTAAACTTGCCGTATCTGAAGCAGACATAGTCTATACAGATGTTTTTGTTAGCATGGGACAAGAAACTGAAAGGAAAAAAAGGTTTAGAAAATTCATGCCATATTATCAGGTCAATTCTGAATTATTGAACTTTGCAAAACACAAAGTTATCTTTATGCATCCACTACCCTGTCATAGGGGCGAAGAAGTAACAGCTGATGTAATCGACGGTTCTAATTCTGTGGTATGGGACCAAGCGGAGAATAGACTGCATACATCAAAAAGCCTGCTAAATACACTTCTCTGATAACTGGATAGAGTGAAGAAGGTGCCTGGCTTCATAGTTGCAGCTAGAAATGATTTAGCTGGGATGAATATTGCTGACAAACTCATAAACAACTTTGGATTCAAATTCAAAGAAGAGAATAATGGAATAAGGATTTTTGTAAAAAATCAAATCCACCTTTTAGAAACAGAGTCAGATATCCTTGAATTGAAAGAACTTGACAGATATCAACCAATTGAGACGATAATCTGTATCTCAAGACATAGTAGTCAGACAGGAAGAGCATCTTTAACAGTGCACACTCCTGGCAACCTTGGTTCAACTGCAAATTTCGGAGGAAAACCTAGAACACTAGCAATTGCTGATCCTCAAAAACAAAAATTAGCTTTGCAGGAACTAAGAGAAACTACCGACAAGATAGGACTCAAATTCTCTGTATCAATGGAAGCTACTCATCACGGCCCTACTAGATTCAGTGTACCAGCTATGTTTATAGAAATCGGAAGCAAAATTGAGAATTGGAACAATTGCTTAGCTGGCGAAGCAGCAGCTTCAGCCGCCTGGAAAGCAGTAACTCAATCTGATAAATCCACATCTGCAGTTGGTTTTGGTGGAGGTCACTATTCACCAAAGCACACTGCCGAAATGCTCAACGGTCAATTTGCCCTAGGCCACATATTACCAGATTATTTTTTTGAAGACTATGACTCGGAGATAGTTGCCCAAGCATTTCAAAAAACTAAAGGAACTTGCGAAACAGCAATTATAGACTGGAAGGGATTAAAAGCCAGTAACAGAAAGATTTTGATATCCAAACTGGAAGAACTGGGAAAAGAGATAGAGAGGATTTAGTATAAGTTTCTGCACTTCAAATCATTAGCTCTACGTATTACTATAACAAACAAGTTTATCAGTCGCAGTTAATCTGGTTTCCTTTAAATTTAATGAAAATTCAACTCGAAATAGAATATGATTATGATAAATCAGTAGGTATCAAATTTGAATATAGGTCAATTTATTGAATCCACAAAGCGGTTAATTCATGCATCCTCCAAACCTTCTCGAGAAGAAGTTTGGCTATTACTTCGAGTTTCACTATTAGGAATCGCGATCATCGGAGGAATCGGCTTTATGGTAAGAATCCTTTTTCTATTCCTCGGATCAGGAGCCATCTAACCATTATCCTTGAGAGGATTAAAAATGATATTCTCTATTCGTACAACAGGCGGTCAAGAAAGAACGGTTGCCGAGGTATTAACATCTAAAGCGGGAATGAAGAAGCTACCTGTGTTTGCCGTAATGGTTTCTGAAGCCATTAAAGGATACATATTTGTCGAGGCTTCAGGACCGCATACTGTTGATGAAGCTATGTCAGGAATAAAACATGCGAGAGCTAAGACCAAAGGTTCTGCTCCTCTTTCTGCAGTAGAACGATTCATAATTACTAAACCGGCAATAGAGGATTTAGATCAAGAAGATCTCGTTGAAGTGATAGCGGGGCCATTTCGAGGACTCAAGGCCAAGATCACTCACATGGACAGGGTGAAAGAGGAAGTAACAATTGAGTTACTTGAAGAAGGATTCGCAACACTCCCCATAACTGTGCATGCCGATTATGTTAGAAGAACTGCAAAACATAGTGGTGAAGAAAGTGGGAGAAAAAAAACAGATTGAATCACTAATTAATGGTGGCGAGGCTACAGCAGGACCCCCTTTAGGCCCTGCACTTGGACCTCTTGGGGTTAATGTCCTTCAGGTAGTTAACAGAATAAACGAATTAACCAAATCCTATGCTGGCATGAAAGTACCCGTTAAAGTAATTGTTGATGTGGATACTAAGGACTTTGAGGTTGAGATCGGTACTCCTACAACTTCGGCTTTGATCGTTAAAGAGTTAGGTATTGAAAAAGGCTCAGGCACTCCGAATACCGTAAAGGTCGGGAATTTATCTCTAGAACAGGCTTTGAAGATAACGGAGATGAAGATTAAAGACACATATTCTAAGGATACTAAAGGAGCTCTGAAAGAAGTCCTTGGAACCATGGTCAGTATGGGAGTCACAATCGACAATAAAGATCCAAGAGAAGTTCAGAAAGAGATAGACGACAACAAACACGAAGCACTATTCAAGAAATAAGCATAAAGAGTTGTAAACTGTACGAAACGTTCATTAAAGTCGAATATGCGAGGGTAATAGACATTTCCTTTTGTTATGGAAATTTGGTGTGAGAATTGCCACTTACTAAAGAGAACATTCAGAAAGCCCTTGAAGAACTTAGGAAAAATAAAAAAAAGCGTAACTTCAAAGAATCACTAGAATTAATTATTAAACTCAAAGAGCTAGATTTAAAAAAACCAGAGAACAGGATTAATCAGACCATAATTCTTCCTCATGATATAGGTAAGTCCGTTAAGGTTTGCGTAATAGCCACAGGACAATTGGAGTTGAAATCAAAAGAGGCTAATGCAGATCTTGTACTCGGAAAAGATCAACTTACAAATCTTGGGAACGACAAAAAAGCTGCTAAAAAACTTCTACAAGAATACGGCTTCTTTGTCGCTGAGGCACATCTTATGCCATTGGTTGGAAAGACTATAGGTCCGACATTGGGTCCAAGAGGGAAAATGCCTACTATAATTAATCCAGATGCTCCTATAGCCGACGTAATAGACCAAGCTAGGAGAACAATAAAAATTCGAGTTCGAGATCAACCAGTTATTCAATGTAGAATTGGTGTTGATGATATGTCAGACGACAACCTTTCGGAAAATATCCAGGCCATCTTTTCAAGCATTGAGGGAAAACTTGAACGAGGAGTAAGAAACATTTCCAAAGTCCTGATAAAAACAACAATGCATGAACCTGTTAATTTAGTTCTATAATGGTGAGTGATATTTGCAAAGGCAAAAAGTTCAACCAAAAAAAAGAGAAACACTTGAAAAAATTAAGAAGTCATTAAGCCCATACAGTGTTATTGCAGCAGCAGATCTAGTTGGCGTGAGATCCACACAAATTCAAGAAATCAGAAGGATGCTTAGAGGCAAAGCGGAGATGCTTGTTGCAAAAAATACAATGTTTAAAAGAGCCAGCCAAGAACTCGAATCCAATAAGAAAAATATCAGCAAGTTTGCAGATTCACTTAATGGACCTTTCGCTCTTCTTTTTTCAAATAAGAATCCGTTTGAATTGATAGTATTTCTAAATAAAAATAAGGTAAATGTTCCTGCTAAAGGGGGCGACATTGCAACAGGAGACATCATAATTCCAGCGGGCAATACAGGCTTACCACCTGGACCGATAATAAGTGAATTCGGAGAAGTGAAGATCCCAACAAAGATAGAATCTGGAAGTATATGGGTATCCAAGGATAGCGTTGTTGTAAGAAAGGGCGACACAATATCAACTAAACTCGCATCAGTCCTAACTCGATTAGGAATGAAACCGATGGAAGCAGGATTATCGATTATAGCTGCATACGATAACGGTTCAATCCTTGATGAAAAAGATTTGACAATAGACCTCGAGAATTATAAGAATCAAATAATTCAAAGCTATAAAGAGGGATTAAGTCTTGCCATCGAAGCCGCATATCTTACACCTCAAAGCGTTCCATTAATTTTAGGAAGAGCCTGGCGACAAGCATTAACAATCGCAGTAAAATCTGAATATACAAGTCCTTCAACCACGGACAAAATCATATTAGCCGCATACAGCGATATGCTTACTCTATCAAACAAATTAAAAAATATTAACAAGGATATTGCCCCAGATTTAACAGTGAAATGAAAATCTTGAAGAAAAAGAAAGCCTTAAGAGTCAATTTTCATAGCACGTGTAAGAATTTGATTATCATAGACGAGGGGATAGACGTTTGAAATACATATATGCCGCACTCTTGCTTCACTCGGCGTCCAAACCGATCGATGAGGCAAATGTTAAAAAAATACTTACAGCAGCAGGAGCAGATGTTGACGAGGCAAGATTAAAAGCCTTGACAGCTGCTCTTTCCGAAGTTAAGATAGATGAGGTTCTAAAAGAGGCCTCCCAAGTATCATTTGCACCTGCCGCTCAGACCCAAGCCACTGCACCTTCCGAATCTAAACAATCTGCTGAAGCCAAAAAAACCGAGGAGAAGAAAGAAGAGGAGGCCTTAGAAGGTCTCGGCGCACTCTTTGGATAATATTAGTAGGCCAAGGACAGTTAACATTTCTTCGTTTGGTCTCCCTAAAAACATGGGAGCTATAGATATTGATAAACCTCGAAGGCCATTTTGAGATCCCTTTCTTAAAAGAAAATGGTTTTACGAGGAGACAATGCGAGATCTGCAACAGATACTACTGGTCTCAAGATTCTGATAGAAAAAACTGTGGTGACTCACCATGTCAAGAATATACCTTCATAGACAACCCACCAACTAAAAGAAAATATGAACTTTCACAGATGAGAAACATCTTTCTGAAACACTTCGAAAAAAACGATCACACAATCATTAAACCATACCCAGTCATAGCTCGATGGAGAGACGACGTCTACCTCGTCGGAGCTTCAATCTACAATTTTCAACCTTACGTTACCGAAGGAAGAATACCGCCTCCAGCAAATCCACTTGTAATAAGTCAACCTTGTCTTAGATTCACCGATATCGACAAAGTTGGACAAACATTTGGAAGACATATGATAATATTCGAAATGGGCGGTGCACACGCTTTCAATAGACCAGAAAAAGAGATCTACTGGAAAGAGGATACTGTAAGATTTCATCACGAGCTGCTCACTCAGGAATTGGGCATAGATTCAGAAGAAGTTAGTTACAAGGAAGACTTTTGGTCAGGTGGAGGAAATGCAGGTCCAGACCTTGAAGCATGTGTTTCAGGCCTAGAAATCTCAACTCTTGTATTCATGATGTACCGATACGTTGGCGATAAGCTTGTCGAGATGCCCTTCAGAACAGTAGACACTGGATATGGAATGGAGAGATGGGCATGGCTTTCACAAGGATCGGCCACAGGCTTCCATGCGACTTACGGCAACCTTTTAGAAAACACGATTAAACTTGCAAACATAGAGATTAATAATGAAACTATCACAAGCTATGCAAGAATAGCTCTTCGTTCAGATACACAGGCGCTGCCAATAGAAAAAAAACAAATTGCAGAGAATCTTGGATTAACAATTGAAGAAATGGAAAAAACAGTCAAAGATTTCCAAAGAATATGTACAACCCTTGATCACACGAAAGCTCTCTGTTTCATACTTTCAGAAGGCATAGTTCCATCGAATATGCAGGAGGGCTATTTGGCAAGGCTATTGATAAGAAGAACCTACAGAATGTTGAAGATTCTAGGAATTGAGGATCGATTTTTTGATATTGTCGATGATCAAATAGCCTATTGGTCTCGAGACTTCCAGAATCTGAAATTCATGAGAGACGAAATAATAGAAGAACTTGATGTTGAACAAGAAAAGTATAAAAAGACACTTGATAAAGGAGCAGATCTAGTCAAGAGAATATCGCGACAAATCAAAACATCAGGAGAAAATGAGATCCCCCAAACTAAATTGGTAGAGCTATATGATTCTCACGGTCTTGTACCCGAAATGGTACAGGAATGTGCTGCAAAAGAAAAAGTCACTATAAACATTCCAGAAGACTTCTTTGAGAAAGTTGCTAAAAGGCATTTGGACCCAGAAAAAACCAAAGAAGATGTTGATGTCAATATACCCAAAGAGAAACTTGAGAAATATCCCGAGACAACAAAACTATATTATCAAAATCCATATCTTTCAGAATTTAAAGCGAGAGTATTAGACGTAATAGATGAAAAATACGTCATTCTCAACCAAACCGCCTTCTACTCTGAGGGAGGTGGACAGCTTTCAGACACAGGCAATCTACTATTTGATGGAAAAACAACTAAAGTAATTGATGTACAATCTGTAGGGAACATTATTCAACACACAATAGAAGGCCCTGCTCCGTTAGTCGATATAGAAATCCAAGGTAAGATAGATTGGGAAAGACGCATCAGCCTCATGAGACATCATACATCAACACATATACTGATAGGTGCAGCGAAACGTGTTCTTGGTGAACATGCATGGCAGTCAGGAGCTGCAAAAGATGTCCAAAGTAGCCGACTTGACATTTCACATTATAAACATTTGACTAGAGATGAGATCAATAAGATTGAACAATTGACATGCGAAACAATCACTAACAACATTCCTGTTGAAACATTCTGGCTATCTCGAGATGAAGCTGAGAAAAAATATGGCTATCGTCTGTATCAAGGCGGAGCCGTCCCAGGTACCAAAATCAGGATAGTCAAAACGGGCGATTGGGATGTTGAAGCATGTGGAGGAACACACGTTCGTTCAACCGGTGAAATAGGAATCATCAAAATCTTACGTGTGGAAAGAATTCAAGACGGCGTAGAGAGAATAATTTTCGCCTCCGGTCCTCAAGCCCTTAAAAAAATTCAAGAAAGAGACCAACAATTTTCAGATACGGCTCAAATTCTTAATACACCAATAGAAAATGTAAAACATGCAGCTTTAACAATTACAGATGAACTAGATTCCTCAAACAAGAAACTGAGAAGGATCTTAGAAGAAGTAGCTAAGATTGAAGCAGAGAGCCTCTTGAAGAAGGCAAATGCAATCGAAAATACTAAGCTAATCGTCATCGAGAAGGAGAAGTGGGATGAAGAAGAGATTGTAATGCTTGGTAGCAAAATTTCAAAAGATGATCCTCATTCAATTTCGATCATAATACTAATAGGAAAAACCGTTAGGATATTTGTTTTCGCAGGAAAGAATGCCATCAAATCGGGGGCACATGCAGGAAAATTAGCCAAGGAATTATCAGCAATCGTTGAAGGAGGAGGCGGCGGAAAGGATTACTTCGGTCAAGGAGGGGGAGAACAGAAAGAAAAGATTCAAGAAATGAAACAATTGGCTCCAACGATTCTCAAGAAGCAGTTGATTAAAAAATGATCACCAAGAGAGTAGAGTGGGACAAGATTGAAGAGAAATGGCAGAATAGATGGCGTGAGGCACGCATATTTAATGTTGAACCAAATCGAGAGCATAAAAAAGCTTTTGTGACTTTTCCTTTTGCATATATGAATGGACCTCTTCATGTGGGTCATGGTTTCACTGCAACCAAAGTTGATGCTTATGCCAGATATCTTCGTATGCAAGGTTATAACGTATTATTTCCCTGGGCCTGGCATTGGACCGGTGAGACAATAGCAGGCGCTTCTGAAAGAGTACAAAAAAGAGAACCCACAATTATCAAAGAATTCCGAGAAATTGATAATGTTCCCGAGGATGAGCTGGAAAAATTCACTGATCCTACGTATATAGCGAAGTATTATACTGACCAGAATAGAGAGACCGTTAAAAGAATAGGTTTTTCAATAGATTGGAGAAGGGAATTTCATACTACCTCATTAGAACCGACTTTTAGCAGATACATTGAATGGCAATACAAAAAACTTAGAGAAGGCAACTATGTCGTTAAAGGCAGTCATCCAGTTGTATGGTGTCCACACTGTGAGAGTCCAACTGGAGACCATGATAGATTAGAAGGAGAGGGAGTCTCACCCGAAGAGTACATATTGATCAAATTCCGTCTCGATGATGCTTACCTTGTTGCGGCAACTTTTCGACCTGAAACAATATTTGGAGTCACCAACCTGTGGATAAATCCTGATGCAGATTATGTAAAAGCAAGAGTAGATAAAGAAGACTGGATAATTAGCCGACAAGCTGCTGATAAACTGAACGACCAAAATAGGGATATAGAAATCATCAATACGTTCAAGGGAAAAACGTTAATTGGGAAAAAATGCAAGGACCCATTCGGTAGAAGATCGCTTCTTATTCTTCCAGGCTGGTTTGTCTCCCCAGATAACGGTAGTGGTGGCGTCTATAGCGTTCCTGCACATGCCCCATTCGATTGGATAGCACTAAAGGACTTACAAGCAGACCTAAACCTTGCTGAGAAATTTGGTATAACTAAATCACAAATAGAAGAGATCAAACCAATCAGCATTATAACTGTCGAAGGGCAAGGTGAATTTCCTGCAATAGAAATTGTGGATCACCTTGGAGTTAAGAATCAGAACGACCCTAAATGTGAAGATGCCACAAAGATCATTTACAAAAAAGAATTTCATACTGGTGTCCTGAAGGAGAACTGTAATCAATACTATGGGATGAAAGTAAGAGAAGTAAAAGATAGAATAATTGACGATTTAAAAAAACTGAAGATCGCTGATTCAATGCACGACTTACCCGAACCTATCATATGCAGATGCACAACTCAATGCAGAGTAAAGACGATAACAGGACAATGGTTTTTGCGATATTCAGATAAAGCATGGAAAGAAAAAACCAAACGACTTTTATCAAAAGCTAAGGTGTATCCTGAGTCAGCTAGACAATGGTTCTTAGATGTCATTGACTGGTATAGAGACTGGCCATGTGCACGAAAGACAGGCTTAGGTACTCCTCTCCCTTGGAGTCCAGATTGGATTGTAGAAACGTTGAGTGACTCAACAGTATACATGGCCTTCTATACAATAAATAAGACCTTACGTGAACTAAAGATTACAGCTAATCAATTGACAGATGAATTATTTGATTACATATATTTTGGAATCGGAAATGAAAATGAGTTATCAAAAATAACTGCCATAGACACAAGACATTTGAAATCCATGCGTGATGAATTCTTATATTGGTATCCAGTAGACCTCAGAGTATCAGCAAAAGAACTACTCCCAAATCACTTAACATTCTTTCTCTTTCAACACGCAGCAATATTCCCGGAAGAACACTGGCCAAAAGGGATAGGAGTAAACGGCATGCTAATGATGGAAGGCCAGAAAATGTCGAAATCAAAAGGCAACATAGTAACATTGAGAAAAGCGATGGAAGACTATGGTGCTGACATAACTAGATGTACTCTACTTTTAGGTGCAGATGATATGGATGATCCAGATTGGAAAATGGAGAACCTAAAAAATGTAAGAACAAGACTTGAATCTCTAATTATTCTTTACACTAAAATCTCAACCTATGGAGAAAATATTGAGAAAAGTCATATAGAGGATTGGCTAACAAGCAGAATGCATGATCGAATCCAAAAAATTACAGATGATATGAATAATCTTAAAACTAGAAGTGCAACCGAAAATGCAATTTACGAAATTCATAATGACTTTAGATGGGTTCTAAGAAGGACAAATAAACTGAATAAAGATACCGTGATATGGCTTTTTGAGTCTTGGATTCGACTTCTAGCACCTTTTGCCCCACATCTAGCTGAAGAGTTTTGGGAGCGCTTTGGAAAGCAAGGATTCATTACATTGTCACCATGGCCTAAAGCTGAAGAATATGGAAAATCTAACAAAGCAGAGCTTATTGAAGATTTGATTCAACAAACATTGGAAGATATAAACAATATTATCAAAGCTACAAAAAAGAAGCCGAAACGAATTTTCCTATATACTGCCACCAAGTGGAAGTGGGAAGTCACAAAGAAAGTAATTGAACAAACCGAAAATGATGTATTTGATTCAAGAAAATTCATGAAGGAGTTAGCTCAAGAGGAAAAATTAAAACCACATATGAAAAAGGTAATGAAACATATTCAAACAGTCTCAAAAGAGGTCGTACAGTTTAGTCCAGATGCTAAAAGAAGATTAAGAGAAACAGAAATAATAGATGAATTGGGGGCTCTTAGAGATGCTTGTGAATTTTTGCATAATGAATCGCGTGC
>Ga0154710_102_pt8 | contig 29134 bp, 40 predicted proteins | sample Rifle2008BG13ft_FD_105570 | JGI IMG/M metagenome (GOLD analysis project Ga0154710, IMG submission 105570) | Candidatus Bathyarchaeota archaeon RBG_13_38_9
TAGTATTCGTTTATTCATTTTTTCATTTTCTCCCATTTCTTTTAGCCGCATAAGCGCGACTTGGAAACTCGTTCGTGTAGAAGTACTATTTAAGGGATGTAGTAGACTTCGATATTTATAAATAAACAAAAATATTACATTGTAGTTTATATAACTACATGTGGGTTCCTGCAATGTCCACGAACCAAAAGAAAGAATACTATAGGAAATATATGAAGCAATATTACGGGAAAAATAAAGATTATTGGAGAAACTACTATATCCAGAGGAAAAAGGGGTCCAGTAAAAAGAGCAAAGGCTCCTACCGCAACCGCAGATCTTACCTAGCTAAAATCTCAGCAGCATGGTATCATCCCCAAAAAAAGAAAAGCCGTCTGGGCCGTCTCATTGGAAGGTTTGGTCGAACTTCACCCTCACTTACCAAAGCGAATAGATTGAAAACAAGTTCAAACACACGTATAGATAATATAGAACCAATAAAACAATACCGGAACTTACTTTTAGAAATCCTCAGAAAAGAAGAGTTTCTTAACATAAAATTCCCAGAAAAGAATTTCAAGAAAATTTCACTTAGAACCTTTTCAACATTCCAAGCCCTCGCTAAAAAGAATAATAAAAAATGCATGATAGAATTTGTCATGTCGCCATTCAAAGTTTTTACGGAGAAAAGAAGAGAGAGTCTGCAAACATTTTTAGATTTCTTCGATGCAAAATTTTTCTTATGTTTTATCAAGCCAGACTTTTCCGGATACTGCATACTGGAAATTGCGCCAAACAATATCAAATCAATCAATTTGGGGCTTAAAGCAATAGAAAACATGAACCCCATTCCAGAGTTCACCTAAAACAGATAATATAGTATATGTTCTGTAATCATGAAGATTGCATCATTTAAGAGATAGAAAAATTTCAGTCGAAGACAATTATACACTTTAATCTTTCTTGGCGGCGTATAAGCAATTATATTATCATCATAGAAAAATTAACCTTCACTTCTAATCTTCAATCAGTGAGCAGGAGCATGTTCGCTTGCACCCAACGTGTTAATATTGCATCAAGACCATGTTGATACTGGAGATCTTCCACACATCTCCTGCCTTAACCAGTTCAAAATTCTCGGTCGCGAATCGCTCATCGGTAGCAACCTTACATTTGACTGTTGCCTGGTCCCCATCAATCGAGATAGAAGTATCAACTAGTTCCAGTTCTGTTGGTCCTTCTACTTCTTCGAACCTTGAGCCATAATAGTTACGAATTTGGATTTTTCCTGAAAAACCATATGTGTTCAAGTGTGTAACTGTCAATTTGGCATCATCAACAAATAGCTCTATTAATGGATCCAGTGATTCCGATTTCACTAATTCGTGATATTCAAATATCAATTGGTCAATCATTTCACTATCACTCATGGTGTTCGTAGTTGTTGAAGTTGGAACGCTTGTTGTGGTGGAAGTTGTTGAGGTTGGTGTAGTTGGTGAAATTTCAGGAGGAATTTCAGTTTTGGTTCCTGAATAGATCACACTAACAGCTATCAACATTATAATGATAGCCCCAAGCACCATCCATTTTTTAGACATGAACATTCTTAACAACCAATTAGTAGGAGGTTAATTTAGTCTGAGTATTGGTAAGTTTCCTTAAATTTATTATGATGCAGATTTTTGAGGCGATTCTTTTAGCCCTGCTTCCATGAGCAGCTTTCTGCATTGCTCTACCGATAGTCCTCGTCCTTCAGAGCTAGAGGTATCAGGGCATTTATCTCTTGGGTTAGGTCCTGTCTCTGCCCAGAGGAGGTTGGCTCCGGCAAGAAGTGATGGAAGGTTAGGTTCATGGGTACAATTCCACATAGCAGAATTTACCATAACGATCCTTGTTATTGCTACTATCTTTGCAAGCTGTACCAAGTTTATCTCACCTTTGTCATGTAGCCTGGTGGTCGGAGTTGAAGTTCGCCTCATGGCACCACTAAATTCGACGCCAAGTTTTTTACCTAAAAACATGAGATCAATTATTTCATCAGGATTATGTTCTGGACCGATTGGCTCAACACAGAAATATATTTTTAGACCAGCGCTCTTCGCATTTTCGATGGTCGCCATTCTGGTCTTTGGATCGATCTTGGTATCTTTACCTTCTCTCAATCTCACGGCGTGATATATTGCTGTGAAACCAACATCTTGAAGTTCTTGAGCTTCAGTCGATCCAAAATCATCTATATTAGCGACAAGCTGTATTTTTGAGGATAAGGATTTTTTTACCTCTTTTCCCAAAGTTATGAAATTACTAAAGTCAAAACTGGCCGTCGTCATAAGATATAACGCATCAGCCCCAGCTCTTTCGAAATTTTTTGCTCTGGTCATAATTTCTTCTTTACTGAGTTCAATCGTTTCGTTAGGTATTCCGCCGAAGATACAGAAGCCACATTTTCTTGGACATGCTGTATAATCGAGGCCTATTTGAGCGTGAATTTGGCCTGCACCATTTGATCTTTCTCTAGTCAATTTGTTAGCCGTGTAAAATAATTCGTACATCTCTGGGGAAAATTCATGAATCTCCATAAGCTCGAGACATTCTTTCCTAGATATCTCATTTCCTTTTAAAGTACTTTGAAGGATTTCATGAATATTGTTAGACATATTGGATGGCCCATCTTATGTGCTCAGTCCATTCCTAATAAAATCAAACATATTTGGTTTTAAATCGATTAACTTGTGTCTCTTTTAATCTCGTGAGTTTGATTAAAGTTTGCATCTTCTGATTTTAATCGAATCTTGGCGCCGGGAGTGGGATTTGAACCCACGAGGCCCGTAAGGACCACAGGCTTTCAAGCCAGTTTCCAGGCATGGGCTTCTTCACGAAACTGCCCCGTACCAGGCTCGGGAATCCCGGCAAAAATCGATCTTGATTTATTATTTTGGTTTAAAACTGTTATTATCCCTTGGAAAGATCGCATTCTAATTTGACGTAACCTATTTTTTTTGGTAGCCCGATTGTTTGCTTTTCCATTCTCTAGGATATGTTCCAGTTTTCATTATGACTCTTTTTATCTTAGCCGCTATACCTTTCTCAACATCTAGGATAGCATCAGTTGAGAGTTTGGATTCAGCGAGTGCTATGACTTCTCCTTTTAAAGTGAATATCGCTACTGGATTTTCAGGTTCTATGCCAGTCTCGATTTTGGATATTCCGGGAACAGCCAGTAATGCCCCATGACATATTGCGTCAACGGCGGAGTCTCGAATATAGATCTTTGGAATACATTTGAAGGCTTCTTCAACAGGTTGTATGATCGTCCTTAGTTGTTCTTCGTTATCTTCCTCTTTATAGATTCTATTGGCTTCTTGAAGTTCGTTTATTGTATAGTGATTCTCTTCTTCTGTGAAGGTCCCTGCTCTTGTTCTTCTTAATTCTCTCATGTGAGCTCCACTTCCCAGAGCGTCACCTACGTCTGAACATAATTTTCTGATATAGGTTCCTGCCTGACAAGATACTCTAAAAAGAACTCTTCGGTTATCGATCTCCAGCAATTTTATGTCGTAAATCACTCTCTTTCGAATTTCTCTTTTAACGGAAGCTCTGATAGGGGGTTTCTGATAGATCTCGCCCACAAATTCATTGAGTTTAGCTTTTACCTCGTCCTCTGGAATATCACTATGAAGTTGCATTAGGCAGATGTATTCTTTTCCTGAATAGAGGAATGTCTGAATAGCTTTTGTCGCATCCTCTATCGCTATTGGGAGTACACCGGTTACCATGGGATTTCCCCGGCTTCTTAGCCTCTAGGGTGCCGCCATGACCGACATGTGATACTCCAAGAATTTTTTTTACCCATGATGCAACTTCATGACTAGATGGATTGGGTGGTTTGTCAAGGTTGATCATCCCAAATTGAATGTGTTCGTTGATTGTCCGTTCTTCAGGACTCTTTCCAAATTTGGTATCGGTATCGATTTCAGCAATTATTTTCAGGTCTCTACTAACTTTCCAAAATGGATTCTGATCTTTCATTAAATTCACCTCTTGCAAGGAAGAATTAGCGATGAGATATTGAGTTCTTTAATATCAAAAAGTCTTTAGGAGCTCTTTCGTTTTTTCTCAGCCGTAGCCTTTTTTGGTTCAGATTTGCCTTTTGTTAGAACCTGTTCTATCTCCTTATCGGTCGCTCCTTTCTTGACGTCAATTCTCTCTTCAGTTGGACTTAGATGCTTGAGGTTTACTCTTCTTCTTTTTACTCCTGTAATTTGTGGTGGGCCGGTGACGAGTACGAAGTTTTTATCCATCAAGTCTACTATGATACAACGTTTTCCTTTTTCTCGACCAGTTGTTTTGATATAGAGTGAGCCTATTTCTATTGATGACATTCATTTCTTCCTCTTTGTGATTTCTTTGACATAGTCTCCTACAATCTTTTTAATGATTTTTTTCATTTCCTCGAAGGGGTATAGATTAGTGTCTACAATTAAATCATATATTGATGGATCTGAGACGTCTATTCCGTAATATCTTTTATATCGTTCTTTCTCGATTTGTTCTCTATAAAGGGTTCTCTTTTCAGCTTCATCTAAATTTATACTATCTCTCTCTGCTATTCTTTTTAATCGTACTTCTTTTGGGGCTATCAAAAGTATTTTGAGAACTGTTTTGTCTCCTGCCATCCAAGCAGCTAATTGCCCATCAAGGATTGTATTTCCTTTATCCGCTTCCTGTTTCATTCTTTGATCAATTTTTTTATCTATTTCCGGATTATTATCGGTGATTTTATTCATTTCATCTAGGGTTATTTTATTTTCTTTAGCTACTGCTCTAAAGAGTTCCCCTGCGGATATGTGTCTTAGTTCCAATTCTTCTGCTAATAATTTGGCGTAAGTTGATTTTCCTGTCCCGTGCAGTCCACCCACTGTTATTACTAAGTTCATTGACGTCGTTAATTCTCCTGAGTTAAGGATTATTTCATGAGATTAGATTCCGTTATCCCATTTCGGGATTGACGCCTAGCATTCTTGAGAGTGGAAGGCTTGAGGCGAAAGAGCAGAGGATATACCAAGTGATGTATGGAAGCTCGTAACCTAAGAGCATAGGAAATGTAAATGGAGATAAGGCAACTATCTTATTTGCGAAGAAGCTGTTTAATATGTAGAATATTATCCAAAACGGGCCGAGATATATGAAGCTCACCTTCATTCTATCCCACATTGCCTTGCTTTGAAGCTGCATTATTGGTTTCTGCTTCTTCATCACTTTGGTAAGCAATTGCTTGTCACCACTTTTTTTAGCTTTATCCATCTCTTTTCTCCATGCATTTACTTCACCCATAACTGACTTCATTTTGTCTACGTCTACAAGTACACGATTCGCAAGGTTAGTCGTAAGTGATAGAGTTAAAGCGACACCCATTATGAATAATGTCGAGTAAGGCCTCTCACCATAACCTTCCAACATCATCATAATCGAAGACCACAATTGTTCAAACAATTTCTAAATTACCTCCTTAATCATATCAAGTATCTGTTTAACTGCATTATCAGGTGAACCTTCTTCATTGTTAATTATTGATACCGGAGCCCCTGTCATTATAGCACATGCAGCCGCGGTTTTTCTACCCCATTCTAGATCGGATTCTACATCCTGAAATGTTTGAGCGTCTCTTTTTCTAGTCTGATCTTTTTCTCTTCTTTTCGTTATGTCTTCTGGATCTGCTTCTATTAACACTAACATTGATGGATCCAACTCTTTAATCACATATTCAGGTAAACCTGGAAACGCACCTACCGATGTTCTAATGAACATATGGGTGTCAACAACCAGTACATAATGATTTTTCATCTTGGATATCAGCTTCGCTGCTTCTAGTTGGACCGCTTTTTGTTTTCCCAAGTTCTGTTTTCTTAACTCATCCCGATGAACATTATTTCCAGAAGATTCAAGAAGGTTATTCATTGTTGTACCGAAGTTCACAATTCTAAGCGCAATTTTTTCCTTCTCAGCTTCTTTTGCAAGTTTGTTTAGGACAGATGTCTTTCCAACTCCAGGAGTACCTGTTATAATTACTAAAGATCCCAATAACAGTCTATTCTCCGAGAAATGATCTTACAGCAGGGAACATTTCACTTACACGCTCTCGGACTAGAAGCTGGTAATACTGCTCTAGAATACCTACCGTCAGAAGAATTCCAGTTCCTGAACCAAAAGCACCGAGGAAATCAGCAAAGACTGCTATCGCCCCTACAGTTACGCCACCTAAAATCGTTACTATCGGAATATATCGCTTCAGTAATTGTTGGATAGGCGCGCTTGATCTTCTAAATCCTTCAATCTGCATACCTGAGTCTATGAGTTGTTTCGAAACAGACTTGGCATCCATGCCACCAACTTCAACCCAAGTCACAGCAAAAAAAACGCAGACAATTATGAAAAATGCGGCGTAAATCAATGCTTTCACAGGATGCTCCATGAGTGCAGTCAGACCTCTCGGAGGCGACAGGTAATATATTAATCCACCAATCGGCTCCGCACCTCCTTCTCCAGTACTGAATTTACCTAGAAGATTTAGCCAAAAGTTTGCATTCGCAGGATTGTATCTTTGCCACATCATCTGTGTTATGAAATAGATGTTTCCAAAGAGTGCTGCAGCAAAGATCACTGGAATATTTGAGACATAAAGGAATTTAATTGGAAATTTCCCTCGAAAACCTCTATACCTCGCGTAAGAGACGGGAACATTTACTTTGATACCGCTGACGTAGACTACCGCTAATATAACCACACCTGTTATTATTAGGCCGACCATATCTGGAAGACCCCCACTTCGAACAAAACCGGTAAGAGGTTCACCTACTTGAAGCGATTGAACAAAGGCTATGATCGACCCAAGGTAATATCCATCTTCCAATGGACCTACTGGAGCTATCAAATCCCACCAGATCATCTGGACAACACCTGCTGCAATAAATAGACTAATACCACTTCCTATTCCCCAACCTTTCTGAAGCATTTCGTCAAGCAGCATCAATATTATTCCTGCTGCTAGAAGCTGTACTAGGATTCCTAGCTGGTTTGGAACAGTGAGCTGTCCGTAGGCCCCACCTATGATAAAGGCTAATGCTTCAAATAGCGTCATGCCAACAGCTAGAACCTTGCTGGCGCCTGTGAATAGTGATCTGTCCTCCGGATTGGACATATCAACATTAATCATTTTGGAACCGTTAAGAATCTGGAGTATTAGACCGGCTGTAACTATTGGTCCGATCCCTAGTTCCATCAATGTACCTCTACTTGAGGCAAATATGACTCTCATAGCGCCTAGAGGATCGTCGGCGCCACCTTGTCCAACTCCAAGAAGTGGAACCTCACTCATAATCAAATACAATACTAATGCAAGTGCTGTCCAGAGGAGTTTCTCGTTGAAAGAAACTTTTCGTTCAGGTTTCTTAATATCAGGAAAGAATCTTACTATAGGTTTGAATAATTCTATGAATCTTGGCAAAGCTTCACCTAATCTTTGAAGTGATGGATCCGCCGGCATCTGTTATTTTCTTAGCTGCAGATTTTGATGTTTTTTCCACTTGCACATTAAGTGGAATTTTAACTAATCCTTTACCTAACAATTTTGCATATCCTAGTGATGCAAGGTTGAGATTAATCGGTAATTTCTTATCTTGGATATCCATCGGTTTTACCAGGCGATCTAGTTCGCCAACATTTATTATACCGGACTGGATTGGAGTCGTTGGATTCTTGAAACCATGTTTTCCTGGCTTTTCATACTGCGAAGTCTTTGTCTTTTTATGTTTGAATCTTCCTGCATTGCCTCTTCCTCCTCTCATACCAGAATCTCTATGTTGACCACAAACACCCCATCCATGCATTCTTGAGCCACGTTGTCGTCTTATTTTCCTCTTTCTTGTTGCCATAGTTGATTTTTCTCCTAAATCATTTTTTTCACAAGTTCTCCGACGGCTTCTCCTCGGTATCCTAGAACCCCACCCTTTCCAAAAGGATCTTTTATTTTTCCACCATAGCCTCCTTTCGGCGAGTTTAGGTTATATTTTATGTTTACACCATGTCTTTTGAGATCTTGCGGTTTTATTTCTCCTGTACTTAGTGATTTTGCAAGAGCTTCAATATTTGATATAGAAAATCTCTTTTTCACTTCTTGATCCGTTAAGCTACCAATTTTCGGCATTTTCGTTCTTTTACTTAGAAGAAGAGACAATATATCTTCCGTTACTTCTCCCCAGAATAGAGCGTCCTTTACTACTTTTAGAGTTCCTCTTATTGCTGGCGTATCAGCCATTATGATAGCTTGGTTTCTTCGATTCAAGCCTAAATCTCTCAGAATCGCCTTTATCCTATGCTTTTGACCTGCTGAACCTCTTACTCTGACAGCTAAGAGGCACATGTTATTTTCTTTACTCATGAGAACCATTTCCTAATGATCCTATTCTGCTACAGTAATCATTGTGTAAGATTGTTTTAATGCACCATAGATCGCGTATGCGATAGATGTTAGTGTGTTGGTTGCACCATAAGTTTTAGTCCAGCAGTCTTTTATCCCTGTGAGATTGAGCATAGTTTTAACAATCTCGCCTCCGACTAGTCCTAACCCTCTTGGTCCAGGATATAGTTCAACTTCGACGCTGCCACATTTGCCTCTTACCTTGAATGGTAATGAGTGGTGAATTGTACATCCGCATTCCCAGCTTCCACAACCTCTTCGTATTGGTATGACAGTTAGTTTGGCTTGTACTGTGGCCTTTGCAATTGCTGTTCTAACTTGTTTGGCTTTTCCTAATCCTATTCCAATATACCCTTCAGGATCACCGACAACCACTACTGCTTTGAATCTTGACCGCTCACCAGCATCAGTTTGTTTTTGAACTAAACTTATTCCGAGTACAGTCTCTTGGAGATTGGGTAAAAGGACGTCAATAATTTCTGATTCGAGTATTCTTTGCCCTTGAATAAATATTTCTTCTAGAGATGTTACCTTACCTTCCTGGACAAGTTTTCCAATCTTGGTTCGTGGCGTCCAGCCTGCCTCGACTCTTTCTGTATGTCGACTCATTAGTTTATGTCGCCTCTTTGGAAGTTTCTGATATTTTATTCTTAACCTGTTCGAAATGTTCTGGGAGATCTTCAGGTTTTAATCCATTTTTTAAGTACTGTGAGAATCTTGTTTTGTATTGATCTGGATTTGATGATAGTTTTTTTGCATATTCGGCAATGTGTTCGCCTTTGATTCTTCTATCTTCAGGAAGGATTTCCTTTTTGTGAGGAATTTCTAGACCTGAATCGATTGCACCTTTGAGTGTGCAGAATATTCGCGAACCTTTCGAGAGTCTTCTTAGACCGATATCGACGATCGCTTTTTTCATCATTTTTGAATTCGCTCTCTTACCTGCAAGAAGACCTGTAAGATAACAGGCTGGAATATTATTTGATCCCGCTTTCCATCCGAATTTATTTTTTAATTCTTTTGAATTAGCTGATGTTACAACGCGATCTCCACTAGGAGTAGATTCAGTCAATTGAGCGATCGTATGTTTTCCTGTAACTCTGATTACGAGTCGTGGAATTCCCGATATTAATAATGCTTTACGTCTAGTGTAATTAGTTTTTTTTTCTCTCCTTCTACGGAATGGCAGGTTATATGTAGGACCTTTTGCCACATCTATCTCCTCCTTGTTAAATCATGGGATTTCAAGTATTCATTGAGATGTGATACACTTCTGAATGTTCCTCCTTTCGCCAACAAGACAAGTTTCCGATATATTTTAGGGGTGATAATTTTCTTGTCTTTTAGTCCTTTGAGCCTGAATCTGAGTGTTCTTATTTTATTTACCCAAATTCTTTTCCTGTTATGAATGGATCCTTTTTTAGAGCCAGGACCTCGACCTTTTTTCTTTCTAGTCTTCGCTCTATGTCTTCCTAGACTTACTCCTCTTTCCCGCTTTGTGACTATAACACCCTCATGAATGAGTTTCCTTATCTCTTCCTTAGTTATTGCCGATTCGACTCTACCGAATTCCTCGGGATTTATCCAGAGTCTTGATCTGCCGGCTTTCAATATTGACGCCGCCATTTTCTTCTGTGTTTTTAAGCTCAATCTTCTATCTTCTCCGATTTCTCTGATTCTGCAATTGTATTTTCGCTCTCAACATGATTTTCTATTTTCTCTGGCTCAGACTCTAATTCCGTGGGGGGAATAGTTTCAACTTCAGCTGTTTTTGATGTCTTAGGATTGAGTATTTTATATCCAAGCTGTTGCGCATGTTCTATTATTCTAAGCCGGTTTCTCTCTCCAACGGTCGCAGATATTCTAATGGCTGTTTGATCGGGAGAAACATTCTCAAGTTCATTAACATTATGGATTATAATCTCTTTCAACCCAGATGGGTGAAGCCCTCGATACTTTCTATGGCTTCCATAACCTATAGCTGGAGATAAAGCCCATCCTTTTCTCTTTTTTCTCATTCTGCTGCTCCTTCCTTTTGGCTTCCTCCAACTCTCCGAAATCCTTGTATAGCGCCAGCTTTCCGAACGTCGAAATCTCGGCTTTATACGCTTTTTACGTGGAATTTTAGTTTTCGCCATTGTCACAATCACTTCTTCTTTTCAAAAACATAAATTCCGTCCAAGAATACACGTTGGTCTTTATGTTTGATCTTTGTTGCTAATTCTATGTTGGAGGCAGTCTGACTTACATCTTTTAGATTTATTCCTTCTACGATCACATCTTCTCCAGAGACTTTTACTGATGTTTCTCCAATAATTTTTACAAGTCTAGGCGATTTTTCACCCGTAAAATTTTCTATGAGAATAGTCCTTGTATCTTCTTTTACTTTTACTGTCATTGGAAAATGAGCGTGGACCATCTTCAATTTATATTGGAACCCTTCGGTAACACCTTTGATCATATTTTTGATGCAAGACGCTGCAGTTCCAACCATTGAATATTCTCTTTTTTTAGGCCAAGTTGCCATAACACTGAATCTATTTTTCTGGAGAGATATTTTAACCGGCAAATGAGACAGATTTTCTTGGAGGGTTCCCTTGGGTCCAGTGATGTTAACAAGGCCACCGTCCAATTGTGCTTTTACATCTTGTGGAACATCAATGGTTCTCTCAACTTTGTTGGCAATCAAAATATCAGCTCTCCTCAATAGACGTATGCGACTAAGCTACCACTGGTATTTTTCTCTCGAGCATCCTTATTTGAAAAAACGCCTTGGGGGGTCGTAATCACGAGAGTACCAAGATCACGTGATGGTAGATACCTCTTTTCCCAGAATTCAAGTTCATCAATTTTGACTGAATATCTTGGTTTTACGACGCCGCATTTGTTTATTCTCCCAAGTAGTTGAATTTTGAATTTTCCAGCTCTTCCGTCATCGATGTATTCAAATTCTCCTATGTATCCGTTCTTCTGCATAACTCTAAGTACGTGCCCCATCAATTTTGATGCAGGACATACAAGACACTCTCTTTTTCTCCGTTTCTCATTTTCAACAATAGTTGAGAGAGCATTTGCTAGCGGATCCAGTAAAGTCATATTCATAAACCTCATTCATATTTGTTAAATCCAAGTGATACTGCCGTGTCTCTGAAACATTGGCGGCAGATCATCAAACTGTATTTTCTAATAATTGAGCCTTCTTGGCCACATCGTCTGCATGGTCTGCTAGCTTTACCTATTTTTCTCTCCTTCTTTGTTTGCTTTTTCATTCAATTTCATCCCCAAAGATCTCAGCATTAAAATTATCTTTGACAAAACTCATTGCCTCGGCCTTGCCTATGACGTGAGATTTCCCAATACTTGATTTATGGTAGGACCTTCTCTTCACTCTATATCCTAATCTTTCAAGGGTGATTGAGATATCCATTCCAACGATACCAAGTTCTGGAACGTATCTGGTTCCCCGTAACTCTATATGCTCCTTTATACCAAAAGAAAAGTTTCCATATGGATCAAATGAAGATTCAGGTAGTCTATTATTGACCGCTTCAAGAGAGGTCTTAAGGAAATCTGATGCTTTCTGACCTCTTAATGTGACTTTGCATCCTATTGGTTCGCCCATTCTAACTCCAAAATCTTTTATTGCTTTTTTTGCCATGCATTCACTCGGAGCTTGCCCAGTGATCTGTTTCAGGATTTTTTTTGCTCTCTCAAGTGGCTCACCAGACTTTCCTACACCTATATTGACTGTGACTTTGCCAAGCTTGACTTTTCTCATAGGATTTTCAGGTTTAGTTGAGGGATCTGACATTTATCTAATCCTCTGGCAATTTTATCTCAGGTTCATCATCGCCAATGGCGAAAACATAATCTGCAACTGTTCGAAAGGTTTGACCTTTTTGATCCTCTATGGATACTGTCGCTCGCTTAGATGCGGTGGCGCTCTCAATTCCCACTATCTTACCATGTCTTCCAATATTTCTTCCAGCTACGGCTAGTCCATATTTGCCCTCGATAAATTTGAAATGTCCTAGAATCTTCTGTGAGGGTACTTCAATCTTGATCGAATCTCTTGTATTGTAAGAGTCTACTGACAGTGCAGAATCTTTGCTCAAGACCACATTTCTACCATCATTGAAATTGAGTTGGATTCCTCCATCGTTCAGAATGACTTTGTTATCGATTTGAGAAAGTTTGAATTTACCTTCATCTTTTGTTATCTTGAGAAGCGATAACCCTTTTGATTTGAAAGGAACCATTCTGAAAGTCGATTTGGTATCAGTAATTTCAAGTACATCCATCAAACCGATTGGGTATTTATGATCTTTTCTAATCTTGCCGTCAACCTTTACAATCCCTTTAGAGACAATCAGCTTAGTCTCTCTTCTTGTCTTCGCGTATCCAAGGATCTCTCTTAGGACTACCGAAAGGGGCATAGCTATCTTTATCGAGTGGGGCCCAGCCTTGGGTTTTGTTATCCATTTAAACTCTTTTACATGGATAGGCCAGAAAGATGGTGCAGGAAGCCTCTTGAGATGTTTTGAACCACCTTTGCCGCCCACTTTCATTTAACCTCCTCAGGAGTCGAAACTTCCTCAGGAGTCGACGGTTTCGGCGTCTCTGTTTTCTTTTTGAATTTATCTGAACGCCATCGATCTCCTGTATCCATTGTCGTCATCTCAACGTTTGTTACATGTACTGGAACTCTCATTTGTTCACCTGAGACTTTCTCTTTTGTAACGCCTTCAACTGTCACTTTTTGATTGTGTCTGTCTGTCTCAATGATCTTTCCTTCAATTCCCGCGAAGTCTCCTCTTAAAATCTTTACAGAGTCACCTTTTCTAACGGACACCGATCTTGTTCTGTATTTCTCTCTGAGTTTTTCCGAAAGTCGAACTTTCATCATTTTCAGGATTTCTTTTTCAGTTGCCAAGGCGATTCTTTTTCTCTGTTTGCCTGGTTTTTTAGACTTCAATTTTACAACCTCAAATTACTAAATCAGCTACATTGGCAACGCGTGGCCATCTCTCGGCAGCTTCCTTTGCTACGGGGCCACGTATCTCTGTTCCTTTAAGTTCACCCTCTGGAGTCATAATTACAGCTGCATTATCCTCGAATTGTACGCGCATTCCATCTGGTCTCCTAAATAATTTCCTCTGCCTAATTACGACAGCAGGAAACATTTGACGTCTGAGTTCAGGTTTTCCTTTAGAGACCGATACTGTAACCATATCACCGACACATGCTTGGGGTGGCCTCTTGAGACGCCCCTTGTATCCTGTAACATTAATGAGTCTCAATTTTTTTGCTCCAGTATTATCTGCACATGTGAGAATACTACCAGTCGGTAGTCCTCGAGAGATCCGAAGTCTATACTCTATCACTCCTCTGGCGCTAACGGCTCTGGTTTTAGGGGCGGGCATGACAAATCACTTACTCTATTTTATTTATCTTGTTTACAACAACAAAAGCGACTTCTTTGCTAATAGGCCTACATTCCGCAACTGTAACTTTATCCCCTTCTTTCACTTCAAGACAAGGTGGACTATGCGCCATTGTGCGACTTCTTCGTTTTTCATATCTCAAATATTTTTTAACGTAATGAAAATAATCTCTTTCGACTGTAACTGTTCTAGTCATTTTACTTTTCACCACAGTTCCTGTTAGTGTTTTTCTTTTAAGTCCTAATCTTCCATGAAATGGACATAACGGGTCATCACAACTTTTTCGAGGCGCTGTGACGTTTAAACCTGTATCACGTATCACCATCTTCTAACCCTCATCTTAATCCTATCTTCCGGTCTAGCTACTATTGATCTTCCATCGACCTCAATCATCTTACCAAATGGTATTGACATGTTGAGATGAACTATGTCTTTAGGTATACGGATCATCTTGGATCCTTGCCTGAGCATCAATGTATTTCTTGTCTCATCAATAATTCTACCGCTCATTCCAATCAATTGCTTGTTATGACTTTTCGATATTCTAACATCTAAACCTATGAACTCGTTCTTGGTTATGTCAAAAGGCGTGATATTCATTTCGTTTTTACACCTTCTTTTGCCTGTTGTGCTTTAATTGTAAGTAATCTTGCAATAGTTCTTCTAATCTCTTTTATCCTAGCTGGGTTTTCTACAGTGCCTCCTGAGGCAACCATAGTTCGAAGATGAACCAACTCTGTTCTTAGCTCTTCAAGTTTTTTTTCACGTTCTTCAGGCAGTAGTTGCCTGATCTCCCGCTTTCTCAGAATTGGCATTTTCAACTTCTCCTCCTTCTTCTTTTTCCTCTTTCTTTTCCTCAACGGGTTTTGCTTCAGTGTCGGATGTGGCAGCCACTATCTTGAATGATGGTCTATCAACAAATACAAAATTGGGAGGCATGATGGAGACTCTCACACCGAAAAGCCCAGGTTTTAATTGACAATGGGCAGTTGAAGTCTTAATCTGCTTTTTCACTTGGTCTCCGACCTTCAGCAAATAGCCTTGTCTATAAGTCTCAGACCTTGAACGTTGCGTACTCAATTTGCCACTTATCGTTACCTCAACACCTATGGCACCAGCATCCATAATTCTTCCCATTGCCCAGTATGCGGCCCTTCTAAAATGAACACCACGCTCTAAAGCCAAAGCAATCTGGGTGGACATTATCTTCGCGTCTAATTCAGGCAGTTCAATAGATGCGATAGAGATCTGTGGATTTTCTAATCCAAATTTCTCTTCCAGAGTTTTGGTTAGATCTCTGACGCTTTGACCTCTTCTTCCAATTACAATTCCCGGTTTAGCTGCATATATGACAACTCTGGCGCCCATAGGAGTTTTGGAAATTTCTACTTGACTATAGCCAGCTTTTCTTAATTCCCAACTCAGAAATTCATCTATCGCGCTCTTCTTGGATAAATCCTTGACAAAATACCTGTAAACTGACATAAATTATCATCACGTAGTGCAGTCACTGGACTGTACAAGCCCCCATTCAATCCAAATGGTAATTTCTGTATTCAACTTGCTTCTTCACCGGAAACATTATTGATCATACGATAAATTGATTTCACATCAACCTGTATCGGTCTAGCAACATATCTTCAACTCATATTTAAACTTCCATAGAAGGGCTCATAATATCGGACAGGTTTTGAAAGTGACCTTGAGTAAAAGAGTGGTTTTCTGCACTTGGATAAGTTATTTGATAATTACTTTTTCTGCTGATAGCACGCGGTTTATTTTTTATATAGTATAGATTTTAGATTTTATGTCAGGCAGATTCAAGTCATTATCATATCGACTAAATTATAATTATTCTGTTTCATAACCAATAAGTTCAATATGTGTAAGGGTGTTAAAGTATGCTGAGCCTTTCCCAAAAGCTCTTGGAATATATTTTCTAATTTTCATTCCTCTATGTGAAGCAGCATGCATTATTTTTACTTTCTCGGGGTCAAGTCCCCTGTATTCAGCATTGGCTTCAAGCTGCTCGAGCAATCTACGGATACTATTGGCGGCTTTGACAGGATATCGTCCTGCATGGAAACCTTGATGCGGTCTATGAGGCACTTCCTTTTTGTAATGCCTGTAGGGTATCGATGTTTTTTTCTCTTCAACTTCTTCTAATAGTTGTTTTGCCTTTGGTAACTTCATGCCTCGGATGGCGTTACATATCTCAGTTGCAGCCTTTGGTGAAATTCTTAGCTCTCGACCTGCACATTTCACAGTCTTTTCTGGATCAAGAGCCCCTGCTGAATACCTCCATGTTGGCAATGCTGTTCACAGACTCTCGAAGGTAAAAGATGCCCGGCTAAAAAGTTTTCCGTAGATCTGGAAAAACATAAGTGTGATTGAATACCGCAATAGAATTTTGGAGAGTACTTTGAGAGACTTCAGGATTGACCGCAAAAAGGCAGAATCAGAGCTTCGTGGGACAACATTGAGGGTATACTGGGAACTATTTAGAGAGAACCGTCCGTTGGGTGTACGCGAAGTGCAAAGATCTCTGAAACTTTCAAGTCCAAGCACATCACTGTATCATTTGGAAAAAATTAGAGAGTTGGGAGTTGCAGAAAAGAATCATCATGGGAAGTATTCAATATCTTCTGAAATCAAAGTCGGTAATCTTCGTCAATTTGTACGTTTTGGGAGACTAATATTACCGAGATATCTTTTTTATGCAGCTTTCTTTTGGTCAGCTTTGTTTTTTTATCTTATTGAATCTTCGTTAGCTAATGTTCAGACTAATCTAACAGCTGTAGTGTTTGTAATTTGCGCAATAGCGATAACAACATATGAAGCTTCAAGGACATGGAGGGAAAGACTGTTCTAATTTCTGAACAATCTTTACGAAAACTAAGAGTTAAGTTCAAGTTCATAAATATGAATCGTGAAATTACTTGAAACGCGAACTTCTTTCAGTATTCTTAGGGGTAATAGCAGCGTTTACACTTGTTTCTCTTACAATAGAGCCTGAGACAAATTTGAGGTCAGAGATGTCTGCTGCAAAGATGACCTATGAAGGTGGGAGAATTGAAACAGCGGATCTAATTGATGAGAAACCTACCAAACATTATGAATATTTTGCTATACCATTTTCATTTCTTGCAGCTATAATAGTATATCAAACATCGATCAGACGCTTAGGTTAGCATGTTAGACTAGGACTTTCCGTAATTTCTTCTTATAACAGAAAACTGAATCTTCAAGTTATCACGATATGAATCTTGGAAGTTAATGGATCCCTTTGTATATCACATCTTTTTTTATAGATTACTTCAGTGGGACATACATACTAGATCTTGAGGCACCAATACCCGGCGTACCGTGCCCAACTTTCTTGTTTGTTATAGCGAATTCACCAAAAAAGTGTCCAACCATTTCGGCTTTAATATCCACTGCTGAAAACTCTTTACCATTATGTACAAGGATCCTCAGGCCAACCATCTCCGGTAAAACGATCATATCTCTACAATGAGTTTTTAGTACATCGCCTTCTTTCCTTGTTCCACGCTTGAAGTCTTTTACCTCTTCAAGAAGTCGTCTTTGGGCGGATGTCAGTCCTCTTTGGAGAGTACGTCGCTGTCTGGAAGGTAATAGTTTGATGAACTCGTCCATGGACATTTCTTGTAATTGTTGGATGTTGAATCCTCTATAGATGAATTCTCTTGGCATATATATCAAACAACCAATTTTATTTTGAGTTTATTTAATTTGATCATAAATCTAATGAGAATCTATTTACTTAGCGTAAGCCACGGTTTCCTCTTCTCTGACTTGCTCTGCCAGACTGTCTCGCGGCTATTAGACCGACTTTTCTTCCTGGTGGAGTATCTCGTGAGACTGATGTTGGCCCTCCTTCATGTTTATGTCTTCCTCCGCCATGCGGATGAGAAGCAGCCACCATTTTTACTCCTGACGCGATAGGCCATCTTATCCCTCTTGATCTCATCAGGAATCTTTTTGCACCTGCTTTAAGGAATGGTTTTTCTGTTCTACCACCACCTGCAATTAGACCAATCATCGCCATACATCTATCATTCAAATAGAGAGATCTCTTAGAGGGTAGTTTGACCTCTGTTCCTTTTTGTGTATGGGCGACCAAGGTAGCATATGTACCAGAAGCCCTCGCAATTTTTCCTCCGTCACCTGGTACATTCTCGATATTGCATATGATCGTACCTTCCGGGATTTTACTTAGAGGCAAAATGTTGCCTATCTCTACTGGACATTCACCCAAAGATAATTTCTGATTTAGGGTCAAACCCTCAGGAGCAGCAATATAAAATTCTTCACCATTCTCAAGACTAATCAAAGCAATAGGGACCCCTCTGCCAGGGTCATGTAAAAGCCGTTTTACGCAGGCACCTATAATCTTGCCTTGCTTCGGTTCTATATTAGGATAACAAACCTTTGAGACTCGTCGATGGGTATACGCCTTAAAAATTCCTCCGCGCCCTCGCCTTCTAACAATAATTCTCTTTCCCATATGAAAACCGTCTTCTACAATATTCCTAATCTAACTGCTAGATCCGAAGCTTTGAATTCAGGCTTGAATTTTACATAAGCTTTCTTTCTGCCATCGGGTGTGATGAGGGTATTAATTGACTCTACATCGGCTTCGTATAATTCACTCATAGCTCTTTCTATATCATTCTTTTCTGCATCTCGATTCACAATAAAGGTGATTTTATTTTCTTTTTCGATTAGATTTACAGTATCCTCGGAAATCAATGGATAATGAATGACTGAATGAGTTTTTATTTTTCCCATTAATTAGTCTCCTTTAAGCCTATCATTTATTGTTTTCATTGCGGATTCGGTCCAGACTGTAAGTCTTCCAGCATGTGTTCCCGGCGCCAGATCTTCAACATTCAAATCTGAAGCTTTTACAGCATCTATGCCGGGTATATTCTTGAACCCATAAGCAATGCCCTTATCATCATTACAGACAAGTAGGGGACCTTTAGCTATTCGTTTACCTCTTCCTCTGCAACTTGCTTGTCCGGATCTTCTCTTGACGCTACTCATAACTCTCTCAACGTCCTGCCACAGTCCAAGCGTCTTAAGAACATTCATAGCCTTCTTTGTCTCAGAGACCGATTCCAGACTATCTGTAACGACTAATGGAATTGAAGGAACTTGCTCTAACTTATGCCCTCTTCTAATAACGATCTCTTTTTTTGCTGTTGCTGCCACAGCTGAGGCGAGGGCTGAACAAGCTTCCTTTTTATTCAGTCTCTTGTGAATATTTTTCTTAGCTGTTGGTGGATGTGTAATTCTCCCACCGACTGTGTTTGGAGCAAATGCTGCATTTCCAGCCTGTGGATGGCGTTCACCCTTTACTCTCGGAACTCTTGATAGGCCCCTTCCTACTCCAAAACCTATTGCAGTTGTACGCTTTCCCGCCATCAAGTTTCTTCCTTGGGGTTGAAGTCTATGCGTTTGTAAAGCAACGACACTCTTCTTAATTATATCTGGCCTAAATTTTGTTGTGAAGACCTCTGGAAGGTTTATCTTACCTATTGGATCTCCATTCAAATCATATACATTTATTGTCTTAGACAAGGTCAGATTATCAATCTCCCTGTTTTGATTCAAGGCTGAGGTATTCTATTTTTGGCGTGGGCTCTATCCTCTTTACTCTTGCTGGAGCTCTCATAATAACTAGTCTTCTCGAAGTTCCTGGGATACTTCCTTTTATCATAACATATTGACTCTTGACATTTCCATAATTGAGAAATCCGCTGCTCGGACTAACCTCTTTGGGATCTTCACCTATCTTCACTATTTGTTTGTTGAATTCTGTTCTCTGGAAGAAGCCCATTTGACCAGCTCTGGGAACAGAGTACATGACGAAATTTGGTGTCCAACCTCCTATTGAACCAACGCCTCTTACCGTTTTCCTGGACTTATGGAGCAACCTTTTTACTCCCCATCTTTTAACTGGACCCTGTATACCTTTACCTTTAGTAATGGCTATCACATCAACTGAATTTCCTTCCTTCAGAACCTGACTTGACTTAAGCTCCTTTCCAAGCAATTTCTTAGCATGTTCAAATTGATCTTTTGAGTTTCCTCCTCCGATTTTTATCTCAAACAGTTTAGGTTTTTTCTGTCCTGTACTTGTCAATCTTGGTTGGGTTCCGGCAATAACTCTCACTTCTGAGACTTTGTCAAGCTGAGTCTCAATCTTTTTCAAAGATCCCTGTTCATCGACGTCTTTTTGTATTGTTATCAGTCTTTCAAACTCTTTTGGGACATTAGCAGTCCATGCCTCTCCAATCGATCGAAGATTGCGATTTTTCTTTTCATAGATCTTTATTCCACAAATAATCAGTGGCGGGGTTTCAAGAATGGTGACTGGAACTGATATTTCCTTTCCAAAAGTTAATGAACCTTCTAATTGATCAATTGTAACAAAATGCGTCATTCCAGCTTTATATCCTAGAAATGCTAAAAGCCGAGGGTCTCCTGTTACCTCTGGCCAGTATCTAATTCTACCTGTCCAGCCAGATGCTCTAGCTCTCGGCAGATAACCTAGAGATCCACGTTTTGGAGCCGAATACTTTCGTCTACCCAGTATAAATCACCCCAGAGTATTGAGGAGAGATAATGAACTAAAGACCGCTTCTTCACTTCTGACTGTCTCTACCCCTTGATTTGGTATCATATTGATCGTAAAGCCTGAATACTCAAGCATTTCTAGACCTTCTTTAGCTAATATTTCCTTTAGACCCTGTGTTGGTGACCCGAAAGGCACAAGTGCTTTCTTTGATTTTTTCCATGCTATTTTCAATTGTGGAAATACCTCGGTTATCTCATCTCCATATTTTGAAGTTGATATGATCAGATCAAACCCTATCTTCTTTGTCAATTCAGCGAGCGGAAGTTTCGTCACAGTAACATTAAATCCCCAATATATTCTTATCTCAGATTCATCGAGTTTCACGGCAGTCAACTTTTCACCTATACTTGTCAATTTTACTGTGATCCTCTGCCTCTTAGTAAGACTCTCCTCAATAATCACTGGTTTACCTACACCTATATCTACTAAAGAGTGACCGTTTTTACTATCTATGATGACCCCTTGACGAAACATACCTACCTTCAGTTCTTCTTGTTTCTTCGAAAATAGATGATGAGGGGACCTTAGAGGAGGAAGAATACCAACAAAACTCAGTTGAGGATCAATCTTTACAAGCATCTTCCGAAGGTATTGAGGAATATCCATGTATTTCAGAATAGAGGCTACAAGGTCCGCTTCTTTTGTTTGGTTATGTTTTGTCTTATCAGAGTAGATTATGATTTGCTCTACACGAAATATCGAAGATGCTCTGCCTATCTGCCCTATCTTGTAAGTCTTCTCTCTCAGGTGTGGAGTGTCTTCTACAATTGATGCTGGGATAGCTATCGATAGACCTTGACTTCTCTTAAGCGGAACAGATGGTTTATCAGTTTTAGATTTTCCCAATATTTTTCAACTAAGAAGTTATAGAATCTAGTAAGCTTACAATTCTTCTGATAAATCTTATTTGGTTGATCAAAATTAATACACTTAATGATTTAGAATTCATCAATTCCAAAGATAAGTCTGGAATACAAAAACAGCGCGCACAAGGAGAGTTGCCCCAACTCCATTTTACTTCATTGATGAGTTTAAAAAAAATAATAGAGGTCGAGATTGGAATAAAAAAAGATGTAGTTAAACGGTTTTTAAATTAGCCTTTAGTTACTCCTATTGGAGTTAGCCTAGCAACTTTCGTTGCTATTCCAACATTGTGACTTACATTTGTAACATTATCGACGTCCTTGTATGCACCTGGAGCTTCCTCACTAAGAACAGACATACTTGCAGCTTTGACTAACACACCCTTCTTTTCTAGATCTTTTTTAACGTCCTCGCCCCAATAGCGTCTCTTGGCCGCCGATCTGCTAAGGTTTCTTCCTGCACCATGTGCTGTAGAACCAAAACTCAATTCCATGGCTTTCTCAGTTCCAACAAGAACCCAAGATGCCGTACCCATGCTTCCGGGTATCAATACTGGTTGGCCTACTTCTCTGTAGGCTGAAGGTACTGCATTATGACCTGGTGGAAAAGCTCTCGTAGCTCCTTTTCGATGAACATATACCTTGACTCTTCTTCCATCTACTTGATGTTCTTCAATTTTGGCTATGTTATGTGCTATATCATAGATGAGCTTAAGACCAATGCTATCTACAGGCTGATTTAAGACCTTCTCGAATGCTTGACGTGTCCAGTGAGTAATCATCTGTCTATTTGACCATGCAAAATTGCATGCGGAAGCCATTGCCGGTAAATAGTCTTCAGCCTCACGACTTTTACCTGGAGCACATGCGAGCTCTCGATCAGGGAGATTAATTTTGTATTTTTTAACTGCGTTGTCCATAACTCTTAGATAATCACTACACACTTGATGACCCAATCCTCTACTTCCTGTATGAACGAAAACCAGTATTTGTCCTACTTTTTCTATTCCGAAAACCTTAGCTGCTTTTTCATCAAAGATCTCTTCGACTTTTTCAATCTCCAAGAAATGATTGCCACTGCCCAGACTTCCTAGTTGAGGAGTACCTCGTGACTTTGCAGTGTGGGATACTTTACTTGGATCAGCTGATTCCATACACCCCTCTTCTTCACATTTCGTAGCATCTTCCGACCATCCGTAACCTCTATCAATAGCCCATTCAACACCGTCCGAGAGAACTTTTTCGAGTTCTACATGGCTGACCTTAATCTGACCTCTACTTCCCAAGCCTGAGGGAATATATTTGAATAGGGTGTCAAGTAGTGTCGGGAGTATAGGTCTGATCTCTTTTTCTGTCAGATTTGTCTGCAATAGTCTAGTTCCACAATTGATATCGTAGCCTACTCCTCCTGGACTTACTACACCTTTTTCATAGTCTGTTGCTGCTACACCACCTATGGGAAACCCGTATCCTTCATGACCATCCGGAAGAGTAATTGCCCATTTATAGATGCCTGGTAGATGGGCGACATTTGCGCATTGAATAAGAGTCCTATCAAGCTTCATTTTCTCAAGTAATGTCTCATCAGCATATACTCTTCCCGGGACATTCATTCCAGGTAGGAATGATTGAGGAATTTCCCAAATGTTTTCATCTATTTTCTTCATCTGGATTGGTTTTGTCGGCGTTTCTACTCGTTCATAAGACATTTTTTAATACACCTAAATTATGCTAAGGTTTCAAGTATTGTTTGAAGGTCATGCATTTAAGTTGTTTCTGAAAATTGATCCTTCAAAAACTTCTTAGCTTTGATTTGAATCAAATTCTGATTTCTGGATCAATAAAGAGCTCCAATTAGTAATTTGGTTATTTAAAGATCAAGCACAAATCTAATCCTATTTTGATCTCCAGATTGATCGATCTCCATCATATGGAAAGTTACAGCTTTAACTTCTGTTTTTGAAGGATGTTTTTTAGAATTGAAATCTTCACCATAGATTTTCGCTTTCAATCTGTATGATTCTCTTTGAGCCTCAATAATTTCTATATGAAATTTTGAATAGAGCCTATTCTTGATTTCATGTCTTACAAGAAGTTCCTCAAGCCAAGAGTATAGCAAAGAGCTAAGATCTTTACCTTCAACCTCGATCGATTCTTCAGTCTTCGGCTCCACTTTTGAGGTTTCAGTCATTACTTGGAACATAGCAATTGCCGCATTTGCATAGGCTTCTTCAAGACTTTCCCCGCGTGCTTCTATGTAGGCATCCGCTGTATGCTCTAAGAATTTGAAACGTTTTTCTTGCTCTTCTTTATCAGACAATCTCATCTATGTGTTTCTCCAAGATTTGTCTGAAAAACCTATTGCATGAAAAATCCTAAAATCCAATTGAGTTATGCCAGCTAGCAGATATATCGAATTCCAAGTAGAATTTAGAAGGATTTCTCTTTTATTTGCCAAACAATTTTATATTAAAGCATTAAGAACCTGCTCTTAGCCGGGATGGCCGAGTGGATTAACCTCATACTTGAGGGTCAAGAGGCGCAGTAAATTCATTGCGTAAGCCTTGAATGATCTCACAGAAAGCCTGTGACCCTTACGGGTCTCGTGGGTTCGAATCCCACTCCCGGCGCCATTTCAATTCAATAAGAATTGTTTCAATTAGTATATTAAAAAAAGGCTAAAAGGCGTAATTAGTCGAGTTTAGGATTTCATGTAAAAGTTCCCAATCATATTATTGACTTCAGACTAAGGGTATACTCCAAGATGATCAGGAGTTATCGAATTAGAATATCGCGGTTTTGAGATTTACTATTCTATAACTGTAAGTTTTCCATATCTTCCCGAGTTTAGTTGTACCTCTTCTCTGAAACTAGTGACGTAGCCATTCTCAATTTTTACCGTATCATTGACTTTCACATTGTCGATTGTCTCATTCCATAATGATAGTTTGATTGTACCCGATTCGTCTTCTAAAGTTGCGGTCGCCACTCGGCTTGTCTCTCCAAATTTCGTCATGACATCTCTTACTTCGCCAATGTCAATAATTTTACCTTGACATTCGATCCTTCTCATGCCAGATTTTAATTCATTTATCTTCATTATTCTCTGTTCCTGTTAGCATGAATCATGTCTAACGATTTTCTACAACAATATTGATCTTATTAAAAGCTTCTTGGGTTGAATTCAAGCTGTCTAGATGTTTAAATTGATTCGAATATTTGGATAATTTCGCATTTCTTTTCCCGGACTATTATTTTCTAATTGTACAATACTAATTTCATTAGCATGGATAATCTGAGCAATATCATTTCTATGAGCATTAATGGCGGTTAGGTGTTCTTGGCTTGCATAAATCTGTATAGAGGTAATAGGAGCTTTCAAAGATATTTTATTTTCAGATTTTATTCGTCTAATTTCAGATACTATGGCCAACAGAGCGTCCCCTTCTTTTTCGGTTTGATCATTAGTAAAATTCTGGTCAGGCTTAGGCCATTCTGTTATATGGATACTTTTTTTTCTATCCAAAAGAGCTGGGAAATTCTGATATATTTCTTCACATATATGGGGGCAAATTGGTGCTAACAACTGAATTATCTTAAGCAGAGAATAATGTAAAGTGTATTGTGCGGCTTTTCTTTGCGCTATCGATGTTTTTTCTTCACTATAGAGTCTATGTTTTACAGCTTCAAGATATTGATCACAGAACGTATGCCAAGTAAAGTGTCTAATAGCTTCTAATGCGTTATTGAATTCGAATTTCTCATAGGCTTCTGATACCGATTCTGTTAGCTTCTCCAATTTGGTTAGAATCCACCGGTCGATAAGTTCAAGTTCTCCATTATATTCTTGAAAATCGTTTAGGTTCATGATAACAAATTTAGCAGCGTTCCAGAGTTTTGTTAAAAATTTCTTTCCGTGTTCAACTTCACTCCAGTTGAATGGTAAATCATATCCTGTTGCTCCTCCGGCAGCTGCCCATTGTCTAAGTGGGTCAGCACCGTATCTTTTTATTGCCTCTCGAGCTTCTACGTAATTTCCAAAGGATTTATGCATCATTCTACCATCTGCACCTCTGACCATACCATTTACGAGAACGGTTTTGTATGGCGCCTTGCCAAATAGAGCTAGGCTCTTTACCATTAGATAGTAATCCCACGTTCTGATTATATCTAGACCGTTGGGCTGAAGATCAGCTGGAAAAAGTCTCTTCATGGATTCATCATTATAAGGCCAACCAGCATGAAAAGCGCAGGTGATCGATGAGTCCATCCAAGTGTCCATTACATCAGTTTCTCCAATAAAATCTTGACAACCACATTCTGGACATTTCTCTAATTTTGGTGGTCCAAACCTCGGATCTATTGGAAGCCATTCTCGTTTGGCTATAATAACTTGATTACAACTTTTACAATACCAAATGGGTATTGGTGTTGCGAAGATTCTTTGCCTGGAGATAACCCAATCCCAATCCAGAGATTTTGCCCAATCAATCATTCTATATTTTGAGAATTCCGGTATCCAATTGACCTTCTCACTCCACTGTAAAACATCTTCAGTCATATTACGTGTAGTCATGAACCATTGTATTCTAGAAATTATTTCCACAGGAGTATTGCATCGCCAACAAACCCCTATATTCTGTCTGATATTCTGAGTTTTCTGCACAAAATCTTTTTTCTTTAGATCTTCAAGAAGGCTTTGCTTTGCCTTATTCAATGTAAGGCCTTTATACTTTCCACCTTCCTCACTTATGTGACCATCTTCAGTTACAAGTTGAATTATAGGTAGATTGTATTTTTTCTGCCATTTTACATCAGTTTTGTCCCCGAAAGTACAGACCATTACTGCTCCAGTTCCAAACTCTGGGTCAACATCTTCATCAGCAAGTATCTTGACTTTACTTTCTAGGAGTGGGATTTCTATTTCGTTACCAATGTAAGAGTTATATCTATTATCATTGGGGTTGACAGCTACAGCTACGCAAGCCGGAAGAAGTTCTGGCCGCGTCGTTGCAATAAGGAGCTTGTTTTTTTCACTGCCAAATATTATGGAGGTGAGTTCGTTTTCACGTTCCATATATGTTACTTCAGCTTCAGCTATTGCGGTCTCACATCTCGGACACCAATTGACTGGGTGTTCTCCTCTATAGATATATCCGTTCTCGTAAAGGATTAGAAACGAGAGTTGAGTTGCGCTATAATATCTTGTGTCCATAGTTTTATACTCTAGGTTCCAGTCCATGGAGTAGCCCATGGCTTTCATAGCTTTCTTCATTTTTTCAATGAATTCGTTTGTCAGTTTTATACAGAGATCTTTGAATTCTTGAACTGGTATGTCTCGTTTTCGAATCTTATGCGCTTTTTCAGCTCTGACTTCAGTGGGTAATCCATGACAATCCCAACCTTGTGGGAAATGCACATTGAATCCTTTCATTCGTTTGTATCTAGCTACGAAATCAAAATAGCACCAGTTTAATGCATTGCCCATATGGAATTCTCCACTAGGATAGGGTGGAGGAGTATTGATACTATAGGTTGGTCGATTTAGATCATTAGGATCAAAATTGTATATTTCCCATTGGCTCCAGATTTTTTGCCACTTGTCCTCTGTCTCAGAAGGTTTGTATGTCTTTGAGAGATTAGATGTTTTATTGATTCCCAAAATTGTCACCGCTAGCGCGGGCTAGCAATATAGGTCAACCCATTTTATCATGATAACTTCAAAAAGATTTCCAAACACTATAAGTGTTTAATCATGTACTAATTAAGAAATCTTGATAGGCTATCTCTATTATCTTACGTTTTATACTCTCCAAGTTTAAGCACCATATTATCTTTGGCAGCAATTGTTTTGATTTTTGATGCCTGTTCTATAAATTTAGCCTCGCGATCTGGATTCGCATATATCATTCTTATGCCAAATCCTGTTAGGATACAAAGTTTCGGTTTAGCCTCATCTAAAATTTTAATCACGTCATTTGTGCAGAGATGGCCTTTAATTGGAACATCTCTGGGTCGAAGTACACAAACAAGAAGTGTGTCCACTCCTTTGAATTGACTACCTAATCCTGAAAAATATTCTGTATCCGATGTATATCCAAGATCAATAGATTCCAGACTTAACTTGTAACCTACGGTGTCTGGATCTTGATGCTTTGCATTAACAACTTCGATCTTTGCATTTTCTAATATGATCGTCTTCCCAATTTCTGCCTTAATCACCTTGGCTAGTTGATTTTTGTGATAATTTGAAATACGAACTTCACAAACGTCATTTCCTTCTATAACTCCCTTTGGAGCTATCAAAATACCTCTTTTCTTTGTTCCGCCATTAGTCATTGCTTCTATGTATATTTCAGCATCATTATCATGGTCTGGATGGCAATGTGAGATTAATAATGAATCAACTTTAGATGGATCGATATTTAATTGGTGAGAATAGGCGATTGACCCAGGTCCAGGATCTATTTGGATATTCGATGAGCCGATTAATCTGATACCACCAGTTCTCCTTTTTTGAGTAATCATCGAAAATCGTCCTCCACCTGTTCCAAGAAAAATTAATTGATCCACTGTCATTATTACACCTCAGATTGAATTCTCTGTTTTATCGTTGGATGATAAATCCATAGTTGGGTTTGATTCAATACTTTTTGCATCAGATGATGAGATAGAGTCACGATATAGTTTTAGTATGAGATATGTCAAAAGAAAGAGAATTATTGAAAGACCTAATATCTGGGCTGTGAAATCAATTATGCTTTCGATATTTTCAAAGACACCATGGTAATTTTGAGTAGCAACCTCATACACATAGAAGTAATAGTTGAAAAACCAGTGCAACAAAATCGGTGCGTGGAATCCGAATGCAAGATATGCTAAACAGAATACAAATCCAGCTAAGAAAGAAGAAGTGATCTTACCAATCTCCCAGCCGGAACCTGATACATAGTGAGCAAGGCCGAACATTGTTGAAGTTAAGATGGTCATCAGCCATTCCCCATTGCTTATTCCTTTTCTCACTCCAACATTTTCAATTTGAGGAAGACCTAATCTTTTCTTCATTCTCTCGGGAAACAAAACTGCTGTAAAGAATAACTTGATGTAACTACCTAAACTCCAGATCTGCCACCGTGCTTGATTAAATATTAGAAGTATAGCATAATAGACCGCAAAGGGAGATATTCTAAACATAATTTCTTCAAAGAGCGGGGAATACGCTAACTCAAAAAGCCCTCTATAGGTATTATCGAAATCTATCGAACCTGTCGGCACTCCTACTGTCTCCTGCAGACTTTGAACCAAAATAATTAGAACCAGTAGAGAACTAGAAATCACGGGAAACATAAATAGAAAATTCTTATTTTCCAGTAGGGATTTACTATCGAATGTTTTCCTTACAGCTTTTATGAATCCAACATTTGTTTTCCAAGAAATGATGAAACATAGTGCGTAGATTATCCATATTAAAATAAAAATTGTTCCATACGTGGTTTTCACTGGTAATGCTACAATGAAAAGTGTCAGAAAGCCAAACGGAACATTTTCAATATTTGAAAAACTGAATTGACTGCCTTCAGGACTAAACATTAACACCAAACCAAGAAACAAAGAAACGATAAAAGTTAAGACAAAAAATAGAACTGCTACTCGTAACAAATAATTAAGAGACTTATTAAGTATAGTGATATCTTTAGGTAAGAGA
>Ga0154710_111_pt9 | contig 26299 bp, 25 predicted proteins | sample Rifle2008BG13ft_FD_105570 | JGI IMG/M metagenome (GOLD analysis project Ga0154710, IMG submission 105570) | Candidatus Bathyarchaeota archaeon RBG_13_38_9
AACAGATGGAACATTGGGTTAAAGACATCAATTCTTGGGACGTCTGCGATCAAGTATGTGCGAATCTGTTTGAGAAAACACCACTGGCTTGGAAAAAAATCCATGACTGGTCAAAGAGAGAAGAAGAGTTCGTTAAAAGAACTGCGTATGCTTTGATCGCTTGTTTAGCATGGCATGACAAAGAAGCAGACGATATGAAGTTCATCAAATTACTTCCTGTAATCGAGTTTGGAGCTACCGATGAACGTAACTTTGTAAAAAAAGCTGTTAACTGGGCTCTAAGAAACATCGGAAAAAGAAATCGTAAATTAAATAAAGATGCGATCAATACTGCTAGGAAGATTGGCCGTATAAACTCTAAAACAGCAAGATGGGTTGCATCCGACGCAATAAGAGAACTCAACAGCGACGCAATTAAAAAAAGGCTCAGCAAATAGATTATTAATATTCTTATGCTTTATGAAAATTAATGTCATGGGGTAAACGCTCGAAAAATCTTGAGATAACTATTTTATATTGGACCGCATAGCAACATTGTAAGTAATCTTAAATAAAAAGTGGTGAAAATTTAATGGCTTTATGTCTTCCAAGAGGCGGTTGTTATCCAACATACCCTGCCCCTTATCCATCATATACTCAAGAAGCGTATAATCCGTTTTATTACGAGCCAAGTCTTTTCAGCGTTCAGTATAAGGTACCTGCAGGAGTAGGCGGTTTACAAAGATACGAAATAAACGTTCGAGCTTTTAATGAATACGATGCTTTTCAACAGGCAATTCGCTACATGCCACCATACTCTCAAATAACCAAGATCCGACGCATGGCAATGCATCCGCACCCATAAATTGTGGTTTAACCTCACACTAATCCATCCTATTTCAGACGGTTCTGCTTAGTAAACTCCATTTTTCATGAATTCACAAATGGACTTTAGCTATTTTCTACCTTTCTTATACAGAGTAATTCTGTTCATAATTTAGCGTAAATTATGTTAGATTATGAATAGAAAATAAAGGGAAATTATTATAAGAAAAAGGGATTGTTGTGGATTTATTCCACAACTAGTTTAACTCTTGGCTTGTCACCGTATTCCCAAGAGAGTTCAGGTCTAGCTCTTTCCTCCTGTTTCGGATACACGTATCTACCTTTGTCTTGATCTGTAGGCCACTCGAATCTTCCACCCCATTTCATTATGAAAGTTTTCAGGTTGGGATATTTCATCTTAGCTATGACCTCAAGCTCGGTTGGATCTCCCTCTGCGATGGCCCAATTGTCATAATGCATCGGGATTAGGACTTTGGCTCGCAGTTGTTTTGCTACTCGTGCAGCATCGGCAAAAGACATTTTATCCGTGAAGCTTAGGGGGCTGTCTCCGCAGTTGATTAGGGCAATGTCAACCTTATTCTCGCTTCCAACTCTAAAGTAGTAATCGTGGTATGACGAATCGCCTGTGTGATATATGTTTCCTGAAGGCGTTTCTAGAAGATAGTTGAGTCCGACGTCATCTACTGTCTTGCCTGGTCTTACTTCTCCGCCACGTAATGCGCAGAAGTCTGTGGATTTAGTGGTTTTTATGACTGTATCCTTTATTTTCTTCTGTTCTCCTGGTTGCATCTGAATAATTCTATCTTTGGGAACCCCGTACATTGCAAACATTTTGCATGAGGCTGGTGGACCTATGAAAACACATTTTGTATTCTTGATCAGAGGTTTGATGGTGTAAATGTCACAGTGATCATTGTGTGGATGGGTTGACAGTAATGCGTCAACTTTGGTGAACTCCCATGGGTCGATAACGTGTGGATTGCAGCGCATCCATTCCTGACGTGCGGCGCCATCCATTCTGACCGGCCCTCCACCGCCTTCGTAAGTTATGTAGAGTGACTGGCCGCTGTAATTGTCGATGAGGATATTAGCGTCTCCTGGGGTTTTCATGTAGAAGGAGCAAGCGCCAAACCACCAGAGAACTAGTTTACCTTTTTCAACTTTTTCGGCTTCTATTTGTTTATTAAGATATGTTCCCCATTCTGGGAATACTTCACGTAGCCATGTGTCTCGGTCCATTGGTCTATCTTTTTCTTCTTCATTGGCATACGGTATCCCAATATTATGTTTATCCATTCTTTCCATGATTAATCACTGCGAGGAGCTATAGATCACTATCTATAAAATGATTCTGCCCGATTGAACATGGTATATGTTTTTGTGCGATTTTGACTAGAAATATAACGACGTTATGTTTTTATACGAGGAATCCAATACTGACATCAGATTAACTTGGGAGAAAGAATCACTCGGAGAAAATATTTGAAATACCTTGGCGGAGCGGCAGCTCTTGCCATAGCCGGTGGAGTCGGATACGGTGCTTACAATTTCTATGCTCCCAAGGAAGAGTTACCAATAATTTCTGAAATACCAAAGGAAACTCCTAAAGGAGGTGAAATGATGAAACCATTCGGAGAACTAATATATACCCCAGATAGCGCCGAGGGAGAAGCCCTAGGCAAAGTAGAGTCACACTCTCCAAAGATAGAAGCGCCAGACAGTGTGGGTGCAGAGAAAACTTTTGAGGTTAGAATCACAGTAGGACCTCACCCCAATACCGTCGAACACTCGATAAGACAGATCGATGTATTTATTGCTGAAGATGGAAGAGCCTTTAATCCAATATTTTTAACAACAGTCAAATTGACACCAGTCTATAGCGAACCAGACATCAAACTAAATTTGAAACTTAAAGAGAACAGCACATTATATGCAATCGAATATTGTAACCTACACGGCCTATGGGAATCACGCAAGAAAATCGAAGTAACGTAATATAAAAAATCTTATTGGAAGCGCGCAGTAAAATCTGCGCGTTACTATTCCAAATCATGGAATCTAGAGTAAAAAATAGTTATTTTATTAAATTTAATTTCATCTGAACTTGTTCCATCATCTTCTCAATTATTGGTGAATGGGTTTATCATAGAAATACCGCGTGCTAGGAAGTAAGTTCAGACCTCATCAAAAAGGAACTGGTCCAGTTTTCCCATGTTTTCATTCCATGAATCAGGACATAAAGCATGTTCGATGACAGCCATACTGCTGAGAAGGCTATTTCCATCTTGTGGCGTGAAACAGAATCCTATTACCTCTGCTGTATTTCTGACTACTATTGTTGGTAACACAACTACTGTCTGATTTAATATGCGACCATAATAACCATGATCACGTCCAAAAGAGAAAACCTCACTGGCAAGTTGATTATGTGTCACCGCAACTCTAGGATTTAATCTAAATCGTTCTTTTACCTCTTCCTCGTCAATTTTATTATTTAGATGCAAATTGAACCATATCGAATGCATATATTGTGTATTTAATTTAATGGAGCTGGAGAATAAGTCTAATTCTAATCCAATAGTCTTGTAGAGCCAATAAGCGTCTCTAGCGTGGTGTGTCCCAAAAGATTTATCGCCATGGTTTTCGACTTTTGGTGATGGAACATAGCCACTGCTTTGACTTATATCATTGGCCCGTCTTAGGCAAAGAAATCTGCCTTCAGAAAGATTCGAAATTTCACCATTAATCGCAAGGGTCTTGATAATTACAGCGATATTGTGAGTGTTGCAACTGACTATTTGGATATATTTATCGTTGTTAGTCAGGGCCTCATCATTTATCCCAAAAGCGTACATTTTGCCAAATCCAAACTCAGATCCCTGAGCCACAAAACATTTAACCTCGTCAAGTCTCTCATAGTATTTTTTCTTATTTTCTAAGCCGGCTGGTGTACAATCGATGACTATTGTTGCTCTGGATAGGGCTTCTTCATTTTCATAATCGGGATCAAGATCTATCTTCTTAAATTCGCTGAACTTTTCTTTTGGTACACAAAGTTTGGCGCCACGTTTTATTAGATCCCTAACTTTGGGTCGATCCGTAAGTAAAGGTGTACGCTTAGAGAAGGTCACCTCATCAATGTAAAGCTCTTTCTTTAGACTCGCCAACAAACCGATCAAAGGTTCACCTATAGTCCCTGTTCCAACAACATGAACAATATTTCCTTTTGTCAATTCTCATTAATCCCTATGACATTATATTGAAAAAAGCAAAATTGGGAAAGGCTTAGTATCAAGACTCTTTTTGAAATTCATTCTCCTGTTCGCATGAATCACAGACAAGTATGTGTAGATAATAATCATAATTGATGTTTAGCTCACAATGTGGACAGACAATCGGATTATTCATAATAATCTGGATTATTGTATGTGTAATACAATTTAACCATTACTTGTATTACCTTTTAGCCAAAAAAATGGTTAACTTAGATCAAACTTTTCAGCGTATCAATAGCACGCATAATAATCATTAAACCATCAAAATACCTAATCTTCGGACAGTAGGGAAATTATCCGTTCTAAATCATGAACAATCTGTTCGTAAGTCTCGAATTATTACTCACTACGATAAGTAGAATTATCGGCGGAGCGACTTGGATATGAAATTAATTTATAAAATTCTTCCAGCTTTAGTAATTTTAGTGGTTCTTGTCTTTTCAAATATAATCACGGCAGAGACTAGAACTAACTATCCAGAAGACGATTTTCAGATCAAGACATTCATGTCTGAACAAGAGTTAGAGAACTTTATTCTACTAAAAATCAAAGAAGCTGAATCTAATGATCAGTACTGGCGATTCATGGAGACTGCTAGAAGTAAAGAAAGCGTTCAACCTCTAAGCGCATCAGATGGACTTGAATATTCAACAACTAACATACAAGTTGAAGGAGTGGATGAAGCAGACATTATTAAGATAGACGGAAAATATGCCTACATTAGTTCAGAAAATAAATTACATATTTTAAAAGTCTACCCCGCAGAAAAAATGGAGATTCTATCGTCTACTATTCTGGATGGAAGGATCCAAGGTTTATTCGTAAATGATGATAGGTTGATAATCTTTGAAAGTTCAGTTTCTCCAATAAAGCCGATTTATGATTCTTCTAGACAAGAAATTATTCCTCCTATGGATCCTCAGGGAGTTAACCTGAAAATTTATGATATATCAAAAAGAGAAGCTCCGTTTCTTTTGAAAGAACTCTTTCTAGAGGGATACTACATGAACTCTAGAATGATAGGTGAATGGATTTATGCTGTTGTAAATCAGCCAGTGATTTACTGGATTGAAGATTATCAAGAAGTCATCTTACCGAGGATTTATGTTGACGATAGAATCGTGAAACTACCAGCAACAGAGGTTCATTATTCATCAGAAAGTGTAGACATTCCAGAAAGCTATTCAATAATAACTGCAGTCAACATCCAATTTGAAGATGTGGAAACAGAATATAAAGTTCTGCTAACTGGTTATGCAACAAATATGTATGTTTCCCAAAAAAATATGTATATCACCATGCCTCATGGTGACTGGTGGCATGATAAAGAAACAACGATAATTCATGGAATAGCCATCCAGGGTTCAGATATCGCCTTTGAAGCCAGCGGAGTCGTGCCTGGACGGATTCTTAATCAGTTCTCTATGGATGAGCACAAAGGTTTCTTCAGGATTGCCACGACAAACGGTCGAGTTATGCGCGGAAGAGAAACTAGTTCAAATAATGTATATGTCTTGAATGAGAATCTTGAGATTGTTGGGCTATTAGAAAATCTGGCCCCGGGAGAGCAGATTTATTCAGCTAGATTCATGGGTGATAGATGTTATCTAGTAACTTTCAAAAAGGTCGACCCGTTATTTACTATCGATTTGAGTTTTCCTGAGAATCCAAAAATACTTGGTAAACTTAAGATCCCCGGATATTCTGATTATCTTCATCCATATGATGAAGACCATGTCATAGGTATTGGTAAAGAGACTATTGAGGCTGAAGAAGGTGATTTTGCATGGTATCAAGGTCTAAAAATTTCACTATTTGATGTTAGCAATGTAAAAAATCCTAGAGAGGTTGATAAACTAATAATTGGTGACAGAGGTACAGACTCGCCGGCACTACGTGATCATCATTCGATCCTATTCGATCGAGATAGAAATCTACTAGTAATCCCAATCTTGGAAGCTGAAATATTTGAAGAGAAGTATCGAGAAGATGTCAGCCCATCAACTCATGGGGACTTTGTATTTCAAGGTGTTTATGTAATATACATCGATCCAAATATTGGATTTGCAACGAAAGGAAGAATTACCCATTTGAATAACTTTGAAGAGCTGCTTAAGACTGGATATTATTTTAATTCCGAGTACGAGATAAAAAGAAGTTTCTATATTGAGAATGTGCTCTACACAGTATCGGATCAAATGATTAAATCAAATAACCTCACAAATCTGAGTAAGATCTCTGAATTACGTCTTACAAACTAATGTATAGTCTTCAGAGGATAATCCTTTACCTCTTTTTTCTACCAATAATCTATCAGGTTTATGGAGACAAGCATATGATATTAAGCGCATGATAGTATTCTAATCTAAAGGAAAATCCTGTTTAGACGACTTGAAATTTAAAAAGATGATGTAATTGCAGATAATTTTCGTTGGAACCGCAGGATCAGGAAAAACAAGTCTTACGAAACAATTTGGAACTTGGATAGAAAAAAATACAGGAAACCAAATATCTTTTGTGAACTTAGATCCTGGATGTATCCATTTACCCTACAAATGTGATTTCGATATTCGACGATATTTTACAATAGAAGAAATAATGAAGAAAGAAAATCTAGGACCAAGCGGAGCAATGCTAAAAGGCGCAGAATTAACTGAAAATCTTATGAGTCGTATAATAGAAATAATTAATCAACTAAACAGCCATTATGTTTTGATAGATACGCCGGGTCAAAGTGAAATATTCGTGTTTCAGTCCGCGGGACCTGCTATATGTGATCAACTGAAAAAATCATCGCAAACAATATGTGTTTACATAATTGATGGATCAATTGCAAGTACGGGTACTAATTTAGCCTCTGCTATATCGCTATCGCTTGCAACTCAAATGCGCCTTGGTATTCCGACGGTAAACGTCTTAAACAAATCGGATCTAGTAAAAAATGAAGAAATTTACAGAATGCTTTCTGATTATGATTATATGAAAAAGATGATAGAAAAAGAGGAGAGCGGAACAATGAAAGGACTTGCTTTAAAATTCGTTGATGCAGCTAAAATGTTATCATCCTCACAAAGAGTAGTTCAAGTCTCGAGCATTACAGGTGAAGGCATGAGTCAACTTTTAGACTTAGTACAAGAAAGTACATGTGAATGTGGTGATCTATCCTAAAAAACTCTTAATCTAATTTTTCAAAAAGAGATCCATTAGAAAGTTATTGTAGTAAGGATAATTTTACTTGAAGAAATGAAAAAGCAAGTCTACTCTGCCATGAATAAGGGTACATGCCAGAATATTTCATTACCTTTATTTTCAAGCGGTAATCATAGGAATAACAATGAATCTTACATCTCTTGCATATGGGTTTGGGGTCAAGCGGACATTTTTCTCTTTGTTTAATGGAGTAGTCTAGTAAATCGCAACACTCTTGGCAAAGTTTAGGGCCGTTCGATTCATTAATTGGAGGAGTTCTGTTTTGAGGATACTAATGATTCTTAGGTCGAGATTTATGTTTATTATCGCAAAAAATTTTGATTAATTGAATTAGAGTTCTTACATCGCGATTCAATTTTACTCCATTCGTCAACTGATACACTTTCTATATTCAGCATGTTGTTAATGAACGATTATGCAGATATTTGTTGAACGTGAGTAAAGATGTTTGAATGAGAGTATGAGTGCTAACAAATTGAAATTCTGAGTGTTGAAACGTAATGAGTTATTGTTATTTTTTATTGTTTTTCGCCATGTACTGAAATGATTGTCTGTCTTAATGGGAGAATTTTTCCAGAATTCTTTATAGCTTGCTCAGCAATTTGTTGAAGACCAAAGCAACAAGGTACTTCCATGTTGACTAGTGTTATACTCTTGATATTATTCATTTTTAGAATGTCGGTTAATTTCTCAATATAGTGTTCTCCATCATCGAATTTTGGACAACCCATAACAAGTGTTTTTCCTCTTAAGAAATCGCTATGGAAATTTGCATAAGTGAAAGGGACACAATCTGCAGCTATTAGAAGGTCTGCATCTTTAAGGTATGGTGCATTTGGAGGGACAAGATTTAACTGAATAGGCCATTGTCGTAATTCTGATTCTAATTTCATATTTTGAATGCTTTCTTTTTCAGAGATGTTCTCTCTTCTATCTAGTACTCTTGAACCCGGGCAAGAGAAAGATATATTCTTAACATGGTTATTTGATGATGTACTCTTCTGTTCATTAAGATGTTTCTTGACAGCTTCTTCATTGAAATCATCTGCTTCTCGTTCTTCAATTATTATGGCGTCCTGGGGACAATGACCAAGGCAAGCTCCAAGGCCGTCACAAAACCTATCTGAAATTAATTGGGCTTTTCCATTAACGATTTTTAATGCTCCCTCTGCACAATTTGGTATGCAAAGACCGCATCCATTGCATTTGGCTTCATCAATTTTAATAATTTTACGTGTTAGCATTTCATAACACCGTTATATTTATATCCTCTCATTAATTAATCTGTCTCTAACATCAACAGGATATGTTTAAGGTAACGTCAAGAAAAATAAGTCACAAAGGTTGTACGAATCGTCATGAATAATAATTCGAAAGCTGAAAATCTAACGGACAGAGTATCTAAATTAGTTGATCTAGTAGAATATCAAGACGATACTGTAGTCAGTAGAACCTTGATCGATAAAAAAGCAGGAACAGTTACTTTATTCGCTTTTGGAGAGGATCAAGGACTAAGTGAACATACAGCACCATTCGATGCAATGGTTTTTGTCATTGATGGAGAAGTTGAAATCACAATAGCAGACAATAAGCATCATTTGGGACAAGGAGAGACTATAATCATGCCAGCAAATATCCCTCATGCTCTCAAAGCTATAAAAAAATTCAAGATGCTCTTGATTATGATAAAATCAATTTAATCTAGAGTTGCAATTTTTTCTGATTTGAAAATAGAAGGTTACTTGGTGTCACTATCTATGTTCTGCCGTCAATGCGAGCAAACAGCAAAAGGAACTGGATGTACATTTCAAGGAGTATGCGGTAAAGACGATCGAACCGCAGCCTTGCAAGACCTTTTAATTTATGCTTTAAAAGGCGTAGCCGTATGGGGTGAGAAAGCCCGTCAACTAGGTATAAAAGATGAGATTTTAAATCGCTTCATTCCAGAAGCACTCTTTACAACAATAACGAATGTAAATTTTAATCCTGACCTCATTTCATCACTCATAAAAGAAGCATACGATCACAAAGAAAGAATAAAACAAAAATTTCTAGTAGAGTATAGAAAAAAACATGGTAAAGATTATAATGATGCCGTACCTTCAGCGGCCGAATGGACGCCAAAAGATTCAATTGACGAGCTCATTGAACAAAGTAGAAAAATAGGATTTCTTGATCATACAAATTTAGATGATGATATCCGAAGCCTTAGAGAAATTCTCTTATACGGTATGAAAGGAATGGCGGCTTATGACTCTCATGCAAGAATCCTAGGTTACACTAATGAAGAAGTGAGTGAATTTTTCTATAACGGACTTACAGCACTTCAAGATGATACGTTAACGGCAGATGATCTTATCACACTAATCATGGAATTTGGCAAAGTCAATTTAAAATGCCTCGAAACACTTGACAAAGCACATACGGGTACATTTGGCAATCCAATTCCGACAAAAGTATCTCTAGGTAAAAAGAAAGGACCGGCGATTATTGTATCAGGACACGACCTTTTAGATCTTAAAATGTTGCTCGAGCAAACCAAAGGCAAAGGTATTAATATTTATACGCACGGCGAAATGCTGCCCGCACATGCCTATCCTGAACTTAAAAAATACGAACACTTGGTGGGACATTTCGGTACTGCATGGCAAAATCAGCAGAAAGAATTCGATAATCAAGCAGCAATTCTCATGACAACGAATTGCATTCAAAACCCACATGATTCCTATAAAGAAAATATCTTTACGACAGGATTAGTTGCCTGGCCAGGTGTAACTCATATTAGTGAAGATGAAACAGGTAAAAAGAATTTTGAAAAAATTATTGAAACCTGTATAAATCTTAAAGGATTTGAAGAAGAACAAGGAAAAGAAATCACAGTGGGCTTTGCCCATAATACTGTACTCAATATTGCAAATCAAGTAATTGATGCTGTTAAAAGTGGAGCAGTAAAACATTTCTTTTTAATCGGTGGTTGTGATGGTGCTAAACCAGGCCGAAACTACTACACGCAACTTGCAGAAAAAGTTCCTAACAATGCAATCATACTCACCTTAGCATGTGGAAAATTCCGGTTTAATACTTTGGATTTTGGTGAAATTGAAGGAATACCTCGACTCCTTGACTGCGGTCAATGTAACGATGCCTATTCTGCAATTGTAATTGCTACCGAACTGGCAAAAGCATTTAATTGTAATGTAAATGAGCTGCCACTCTCGATTATCCTGTCATGGTACGAACAGAAAGCTGTCTGCATTCTCTTGACCTTACTCTCGTTAGGTATTATGAACATCAAGATTGGCCCATCACTGCCGGCTTTTATCTCTCCAAACATTCTAAAGGTACTAGTCGAAAAGTTCAATCTAGCACAGATCAGTACAGCTGAAGAAGACGTAAAGAATGCGATGAGATAAATAAATCTGGAGATATGGTATACATTGATCTTTAAGGCCTGTCCTGGAACTAAGAGTCTCATAGGACCTGCAAGAATTATCATTAGAACATGTCCTTCATGTAGTGATGAAGTAGAATTCTTCAGTGACGAGACAGAAGCCAAATGTGAAAAATGTGGACACATTCTTCAACAAGAAGTTTCGCCGTCATGCATCACATGGTGTGAGTATGCCGAGAAATGTATCAATGACATGAAAAATAGGGGTATGATATCATCATCTAAAGTTGAAGAACTGGTTCAAATGATTCCAAGCATCAAAAAGAATCATGAACAATAACTGTCTCTATTGGAGGTGAAAATATGCCTATTGATCCAGATTTTCAAAAAAAAGTGAAGGTCAGTGAAGAACATTCGGGTCACAAAGTATGGGGCGAGGTTAAACCTCCAGAGAAATTGGGAATTCATGGAACAAATGTAGCAGTCGACTTTGATGCCTGCGATGGTGATGGAACATGCATCAACTTATGTCCAGTCTCTGTGTTTGAATGGTTTGAGGCTCCAGGTCATCCTCTTTCAGAGAAAAAATCAGATCCAGTCAATGAAACAGCCTGTATTCAATGCATGGCTTGTGAGATGCAGTGCCCAACAAAAGCGATTAAAGTAACTTCGTCTTAACTTATTTTGGTTTCCTACGCTGTATGAATATCCATCCGAAGACCGCTGCCAGTATTATTGCCAAGACTCCTGTTGACAAGGGTAGTATGTTATAAAAGTCATCAGTTCCATTTGCTATAGTGTTTTCTCCTGTAGTTCGAAGCTCATTAGCCATATGGTCTATTTCTATTCTATCTTTTAGTAACTCATAGAATCCATGCCACTGAACATAATCTGGGCCCATCATGAAAGCGCCCATTCTAGCCCTACGTCCTTCATGATGCCACATCTCATAGATCTTAAATTCGATAGGCTCATCAAAACTAGTTTTAGTAAGTAAACCATCTTCATACAACTCATCCAGAATGGACTTTGCAGAACTGTATCGATCATTATAAAGTTCCACTACAATATCCGCTTGCTCATAGTAATTATCGACCCATATCTTCGAATGGCATTGGGTGCACACTTTTTTCATTTTTGATAGTTTCACTTCCCAAGTGGTTCCATCACTGAAATTGACTCCCAATGAGTTTGCAATATTATCTGTGCGTCGAGAAATCGGTATTTCTAGCTCCCAACTCAGCCTTGAGCTGACATCATGTGTTGATGGAACCATTGGAGCACTTGACATGTGACAACCTGCACAGGTGGGGGCACGATAATCTATGCCCGCTTGCCAATCTTTCACGTCCCACTTCCAGCTATCATGTTCAGATGCGTAGATATTGCCGTGTTTTGATTCCGTAAAAATCTCTAATTGTGGATGATCAGGACCCACATGACATTGACCGCATGTTTCTGGATGTCGTGCTTCTCGAATAGAGAACGTATGACGTGAATGGCATGCTGAGCAACTTCCTCTGCTTCCATCCGGATTGATTCTTCCAATTCCATTATTAGGCCATACAGTGAAATCTTCAATCGATTTTCCTGTCATGTTAGTGCCATGACACGCCTGGCATCCTCTCAAGGTTGCTGCATGGGATATCTCTTGACCTTCGCTTACAATGAAACCTCCTTCCATCTGACTTTCAATATAAGGAAGGTTTTCTTCACTGAATAGATATTCATAATATGAAAAACCAAAAGAATGGAGACTCTGTTCGAATTCTTCAACTTCATTGCTATGGCATTTAGCACAATCTCGAGGCGAAACTACATGGGATATCTCAAATCCATTATGTGAATAAGAATCTGAATCAGAAGGGTCTGCTTGATGACAGTCAATGCATGTTGTACCCACTTCTGCATGTTTACTGTTTTCCCAATTCAAAGAGATAACTTCAAGGACTTGAGATCGACCATGACAGTCTAAGCAGTCATCACTGGCAACGACTTCTTCACCAGATTCCTCCACGGAATTTTGTGCTTCAACAAATAGCGCGCGCGACTCATCTTTATCGTAAACATTATTTGATGGAAAATCATATTGACTACTGGTTGTGTATAAGACTAAAATAACTATTGTTGCAAAAGCCAGAAATTTGGTTAACACATTTCGATTTTTCAAAATCCAAGCTGGTCCCCGACCGCACACCAGAAACGCAACTCCGACGATGGGAATCAACAGGGCTATTTCTTTTGATAATAGGTTTAGACTATTTGTTAAAAATGAGAAACCATAAAAAATTTCATTGAGAAGAAGCTTGGGACTTTTACTGATTAAGATCGAAGCCACAATTAAAGCTACTATCATTGAAGGAATGATAATGCTAGTCTGGCTAAGTCTTTTCATGATTAGTTTAGACTTCTATCTCATTCAGTTTTAAAGCCTTGCTTAAATGTGAGTTATGACAATTTGGATTAGTTCTGAGATAGTTGGATGATGTTTAAAAAGGATAATAATCAATCACAATATCAAACTCAAGTGTGAGGAAATTTGAAATGAGTTTCAAAGAAACTATACAATCCATTATTGATAGACTTCAAGGAAGTGCTGTTGTCAAAACAGTATATGGTGAACCTGTTAAAGCTGAAGGTAAAACAATAATTCCTGTCGCGAAAATTGCCTACGGATTCGGAGCAGGCTCCAGTTCAAGCAAAGAAGAAGATGAACAAGGCGGGGGAGGCGGAGGAGGAATTGCTGTTAGACCAAAAGGTGTTCTTGAAATAACTCAAGATGAGACACGTTTCATATCGTTTGATGAAACTAGAAATATGATCATTGGTCTAATGTTGGGCTTATTTCTAGGTATTATGATCATACGAAGAGCATCTAAGAAGTGAATTCATAAAACGCGAGTTACGCTATATTATCTGACTTAACGAATTGAACACCTTCATCCATCATCTTTTGAAGGACATTAGATAGATGACCTGGCGGTGAATCAATAGCCTTCGATAAATCTATGGGTAACACCACATCAAAGCCCAGATTTCTCCCATCAATGGCAGAATAAAATACACAATAATCAAGTGCTAGACCACAAAGAAATACTCTCTTTATTCCAAGTGTATTTAGTAATCCCGAAAGGCCAGTATATGTCTTCATATCATTTTCAATGAATGCCGAATAACTATCGACATTTTGATGATAACCCTTTCTAATAATTGCATTAGCAAATCTTCCTTCTACATCTGGATGGAATTCAGCACCTTTAGAACCTTCAACACAATGATCTGGCCAGAGAACAGGTCCAATCCCTTCGGATTCAAATGGTTCAAAGGGTTCCTTGTTGTGGCTACTGGCGAATGAATGATGTCCTGGAGGATGCCAATCTTGAGTCATGACTATAATATTGTCGTGATTATGAAATCTTTCAGCAAGAGAGTTTATTGGAGAAATTATCTTGTCTCCACCATTAACTGGAAGTGCTCCTGAAGGTAAGAAATCATTTTGCATATCTACGATTATTAATGAATCTTCTTTTTTTAACTCAATTTTTGAAACTAATTCCAAGTCGCTGATGGTGATCATATCAACATTCGTTGAATCTGTACTAGATTTTTGCATCATTGCAGTAACACCATATGTTGCTGCGACGCCGACGGTAACACCTACAGCGGCTCTCTTTATGAAAGCTCGCCTTGATAGGCCTTTCTTATTAAGTCGCTTCTTTTCAGTCATTTACAATTATTCTTCCTTTAATTCCAAGTCAATAAAGAGGTATGAGCTAATAACAATCCTTCTCCTTTCCAGACCTTAGGAGATCTCAATAGTACATTAAAAAAGTTATATAGAATAGCACGCGCTAGGTAAAGAATTAATCTTTGAAGCTTGAAGAGATTGCTGAGTCTCTCCAATGGTAAATACCTTAGAATTACGATTGGGACCAAGAAAGAGAATGAAAAATTCATAGAAACGCGCAAGAAACTCATGCATAATTGATCTTTAACTATAAACTCGTCATTTTCGATTATTTCTTGGCTCAATAGTACTACTATTTTAAGTAGTGTTAATAAGCCACCTCGATAAAATAGGAAACTCAGGTGTATGATATGCCTTTCATAGGACCGTGGGAAATTGCACTTATCTTAGCAATAGTTCTGCTTGTCTTTGGACCAAAGAAACTTCCAGAACTAGCCAAATCAATGGGTGATGCGATTAGACAATACAAGACCGCAGTGGATGGAGGTGGTGGATTGATTCCAGGATCATCGACACCAGGTGCTCCCAAAACTGCCTATCCTGCTATAGAGCCGCCTGTCCGACCTATATCGCCACAGGCAAAGTCAGCCGAAGTTCTGCTTGATACAGCTAAGAATTTGGGAATCAAAACCGAAGGCAAGACAATAGATCAGATTTCAGAAGAAATAACTGAGAAAGCCGGACAAAAACAAAGTGTAGAGAAGTCTGAAACAGAAAAGGTTAGCAAACCTGAAACAAAAGAAGAGAAAAAGTAAGTGCACTTCTGAAAAAATATAAGATTAAGAATTCTCTTAATCCTAATTTTTCTCTGATATTTTTCTATCCTGAAGAACATGTCGTAGGGCATCCTCCACTGTATTCAGATTCCACGCTAACATAGTCTACTCCGCCACTCTTTTTCTGTGTCATAGATCCAATTGTAAGTACCTGATCTGTCTTACTGCCATATCGATACACAGTAATGCCTTTGCATTTCATTTTATATGCCATCCAGTAAGCCTTTTCGACATCATCGGGTGTTGCTTCTGCAGAGAAATTTATGGTTTTGGAAACTGCATTATCTACATATTTCTGAAATGTAGCTTGAATTTTTACATGCCATTCTGGAGAGATATCAAAAGCGGTGACAAAGAGTTTTTTGATATCTTCAGGGATCTCTTCTATATCACGAATTGAACCTGTTCGTGCAATTTTTCTGATAAGCTCTTGACTATAGAATCCTCTCTTCTTAGCAGTTTTCTCAAATTCTGAATTGACCTCAGTAAGTTGGGTTCCGCCCATTACATTTCGAATAAATGCTATAGCAAACAGTGGCTCTATTCCACTGCTTACTCCAGCGATGATGCCAATAGTACCGGTTGGAGCAATAGTCGTTACTGTGGCATTTCTCATTGTCTTGTATCCACGATTCTTCCAAATACTTTTATTAAAATTTGGAAAAGATCCTTTTCTTTCTCCTATCTCAATTGAAGCTTTATGTCCTTCTTTTTGAATGAATTTCATGATTTTCTCGCCAGATTTTAAAGCTTCTTTTGAATCGTATGGAATCTTCATTTTTAATAGTGCATCTGCAAAACCCATGATTCCTAAGCCGATTTTTCGGTTGGCTTTGGTGATCTTCTCGACTTCTGGAGTAGGGAATTTATTAACATCTATTACGTTATCGAGAAAGTTCACAGATTTCTTGACAGCAATTCCTAGACTTTCCCAATCTATTTCTTGTTTATCAACAAATTTTGCAATATTAATTGAACCGAGATTGCATGACTCATATGGTAAAAGGGGTTGTTCTCCACAAGGATTGGTGCTTTCTATAGTACCTATCTCTGGAGTGGGATTGTGTCTATTGATTTCATCTATAAAGACTAATCCGGGATCACCTGTCTTCCATGCTGATGTAATGATGAGTGTCCAGAGGTTTCTGGCTTTCGTTTTTATAATAACCTTGCTTGTGTGAGGATTAACAAGTTCGAAGTCTGTGTCCTTCTCTACAGCTTTCATAAATGAATCCGTTATTGCAACTGAGAGATTGAAGTTTGTAAGGAACCCTTCTTTCTCTTTAGAGGTTATGAACTCGATTATGTCTGGGTGGTCAACTTTGAGAATGGCCATATTCGCACCTCTTCGTCTTCCACCTTGTTTGATTACGTCTGTGGATGTGTCGAATACTCTCATGAAAGATAGTGGTCCGGACGCAACTCCTCCTGTTGAGCCCACAAAATCTCCTCTAGGTCTAAGTTGAGAGAAAGAGAATCCAGTCCCGCCGCCACTCTGATGTATAATTGCCATGTCTCTTACCGTATTGAATATCCCGTAGATTGAATCAGGAACGGGTAGAACATAGCAGGCTGATAGTTGACCGATTTTTGTACCCGCATTCATGATTGTTGGTGAGTTTGGAAGAAATTCGAGTTTTGACATGATCTCATAGAATTCATTCTCATTCTGAGTTGCTTTGTTAAGATAATGTTTAGCTTCAGTTGATGCGACTGCTTTGGCAATTCTATGGAACATCTGACTTGGGGTTTCTATTACTTTGCCACTTTCGTTTTTCAAGAGATATCGACGTTCTAAAACACTTATTGCATTGAATGTGAGTTTTAACTCATCTTCAACACCTAAAAATCTCTTCGCCTCTCGAATTTCGGACCGCTTTTTTCTATATAGAATATACGCCTTAGCAACTTCTGGGAGACCTTGTTCCATAAGTTTTTTTTCAACTATGTCCTGAACGTCTTCAATACCAGGTGTTTTTCCGTAGAAATTTGTATTGATCTCATCCATAACGTTCTCGGTAATTTTCTTAGCAACATTTTCATCAAGAGCAGATAGCTCAGTCATTGTCTTTTTTATTGCGTTCTCTATTTTATGTGGCTCGAAATCAACTATGCGACCATCCCGCTTTCGTATTTTTGATATTTGAGAGGTCATAAGAGTTCATTCCCTTTTTTACCATATTACGAGAAGCTTAAACATTTTGATGTTTGACAATTCGAAGTTGTTGTTTTTTTACTTGTTACTGCATACTAAGTGGAATAGTTCTCATAAGAATATTCTCACTGTGATTGTTAGATATTGATAGTCAATAAAGTAGGAAGTAGATATCGAAGCGTACTTTATAGTTCTTTCATTGTATAGATGATAGTTGATAATTCATAATTGGAAAAAAAAGAAAAAGTTGGGAACCAGGGGACTAGCTACCGAGATGAGGAAACGGCATAGCGTGTTGTGAGTTTGAGATATGTTTGCTATAACAATTATGGATTCATATAGTCTGAACGTTCTTCTTCTTTTGGCTCTGTTTCTTCAGAAGCTGGTTTAGATTCTTCAAAATATGATGGGGTTTCTTCTGTTGGGATTATAGGTTCTTCCATAGGTGGAGTGTATACTTCCTCATATGGGGCTTCAATAGAAGGAGTTGTGACTTTTGGTGGTTTTGGTTTTGCTTTCTTCTTTGGTTTGGCTTCTTTCTTAGGTTGAGCTTTTTTTGGTTTTGGTTTGGCTTCTTTCTTAGGTTGAGCTTTCTTTGGCTTTGCTTTCGCCTTCCCTTTCTTAACTTTGCCTTTCTTTTTTGGTTTTTTCTTAGGCAATATTAAACAACCAAGAACATGAATGTGAATGTTCTCAGATTTAAAACTGTAGTATTATGGCATGATTGCAATAAAACTTCAAAAATCAAAAAAATTTTGAATAAACAAAAATTCAAATCTATGATTGATCAAATCCAATTCAACTTGTGTCAAAAAAACTATGTTGCTTTAGCTTGGAAGCGCGAGCGTGTAGGTTACATACTGCTAACAATTATGTTGATCTTATTTATCTGCGGGGCTTTTTATTTTTTCATTTATTTAACGACTCCTAGACTGGAGACAATGTGGCAGATCGATCGTGAAGACTCTATAATTCAGAATATGTCTGATTATGATAAATTTTTGAATCAATCGATTGATAAATCCAATATTGTTGTAGAAGTCATTGATGGTGATACAATAATGCTTGAAAATGGCTCTAAAATAAGGCTAATTGGGATAAATGCGCCAGAAAAAGGATATTCGCATTATACTGAAGCTAAAGAAATTGTAAAATCTTTGATATTATTGAAACATGTCAGATTGGAATCGGATTCAGAAAATATTGATGATTATGGCCGTCTTCTCCGTTACGTATTTGTTGATGATATATTCGTTAATCTTTGGTTAGTGGAACAGGGATATGCTAATGTCTTCAGGGAGTCTGGTCTGAAATATGAGAATCAATTAAAAGAAGCAGAGACCAGCGCAAGACTAAAAGAATTGGGTATGTGGGAAAAAAGTAGGTATAGCGGCCATATTATTGTACTGAAATTTAATTACAATGCAGAAGGAGATGATGATGAAAATCTCAACGATGAATATGTTATTCTCCAAAATGTTGGAGATGCACCATTGAATATGACTGGTTGGACAATAAAAGATGAAGGTAGCAACATATTCACCTTCCAAGGGTATATATTACCTACCGACGAAGTTGTAATGCTTCATACAGGTTCAGGATCCAATACAGGAAATAAGATTTTTTGGAACAAGAAGGGTTCAGTTTGGAACAATAAAGAAGATGCAATATACCTAAGAGATGAAGAAGAAAAACTGGTTCTATATTTGAAATATTCCTGATTTGATGTTTAAAAATTATGTAGCTCTAAATTACCATGCTCCGAAAAAGAAAGCAATTGCTAACGCGATCGAATTGTATACGCCATGAACTATTGCTGATGTAGTCGTATTTCGGTCAGTCTTCTGCCAGATTAATCCTAAAACTAGCCCCGCAGCCAGTGTTGGTGCAATAGCCCTTATAATGTTCAATGCATGTAACATGCCAAAAAGAAATGAAGCCATTAACCAACCTTTGGTCTTACCAAAGGATTCTTCGAACCCACCCTGCAAATAGCCTCTTGCGAATAATTCCTCTACTGGACCCACTACAGCAAGAGACAATGCTACAAGAATGACAAGTTGAAGTGGAGTTCTGGGAGATACCATTTTGGAAAACATTTCTTCAGATGGATCTGGCCCTAAAATTGTAGTCTGGGCAAACGCGACAGCTCCTGTCAACGTTAACATTGCCACAGCTACAACTATCATGATCAGGGATAAGCGAATTGATACTCTCCTAAGTCCGAGATGTCTAATATTTGCACCACTCCTCCTCGCAAATGCCAGTGTTATCACCAATATTACAAGTTCATTGACAGGGATGGATATGAGAGCAAGAGGAAAGGAAGGATCCATGAGATCAATTCCAAATTGTCCCAAAATCAAGCCAACAAACATTGAAGCTAAGAGAATTCCTGCTATGACAATTATGTAACAAGCAAAGGCTGATCTAGCTTTCCAGACAATCTTGTGCTCAGTTGTCTCATCTGGTTTGTCCGTCGATGAAACATTATTTATCTGATTAACCATAATGGACGCCTTATCGGACCCTTATTTATAAAAGATTGATTCTACATGATGAAGATTAGATCATAAATCAATCTTTTTACCGATATTATATATGATAGGTAACATTCCAAAGATGTGAGCTTTCAAATGTCTTTACATGATAGTCTTGAAAAAGTTCCGATTAGTCTCTTCCACTATAGATTCTTGGGTGTCAGTAGTTTAGCTTGGGCGTTCAATGCAATTGCTGTAATGATAATTGCGTTCACTGCTCCATCGATTAGAGCAGAATGGGGACTTTCTCTTCCCACTCTCGGATTGCTGGTAACCGCTCACTATGTCGGAATGTTCATTGGAGCTTCCGGAATAGGCTACTTAGCCGATAATATTGGTAGAAAAAAAACTGTCCAAGCAACAATCATTACATATTCACTATTCACAGCTCTCTGTGCCTTTGCATGGGATCTCAATTCCATGATGGTTTTACGTTTTCTTGGAGGTCTTGGAACAGGAGGTTTAATGCCTGTATTAAGTACATGGATGTCAGAATATGTCCCAGCAAAAAGAAGAGGGACTTTTGTTGCAATACTTGAAAGTTCATGGTCTTTTGGAGCACTTCTGATAAGTGCCATTTCATTCATCATACTTCCAACATATGGTTGGAGGTCGATTTTTTCAATCCTTTTCATCAGCTTGAGCCTGGTGATATTAGTTCGCCAATATATGCCAGAATCGATTAGATATCTCGAAGTAAAAGGTAAAGCTCAACACGCAAGAGATATACTGAAAAAATATTCTTTTCCAGAGTCAAAAAGTACAATTGAGCGTATTTCCTCTAGGGTGTCTGTTAAGGAGCTCTGGTCAGGAGCACTTCGAAGAAGAACGATCATGCTCTGGGTCTTATGGTTCTGCATAGCATATTCTTACCACGGAATCTTCATTTGGCTGCCCACAGTCCTAAGTGAGCAAGGTTTCACTTTAGTCAAAGCCTTATGGTATACTGTGATGATAACGGCCTTACAGATCCCTGGTTATTTGAGTGCTGCATATCTTATTGATAAAGTTGGAAGAAAGCCGATACTCGTTAGTTATATGATACTTGCCGGCGTTGCAAGTTATTTCTTTGGAACTAGCACTGGAGAATTGTCGATAATCGCTTTTGGAGGAGCAATATCGTTTTTCAATTTAGGCGCATGGGCTGTGACATACGCATATACACCTGAATTATATCCGACGAGAATTAGAGCGACTGGTGCTGGATGGGCTGGAGCTTTAGCAAGGATCGCAGGGATAATAGCACCGATCACAACGGCAGTAGCAGTCTCGAATATGGGGATATTCCAGACATTTCTTGGATTTTTTGTAGCTCATTTCGTCGCAGCGGCAATAGTGGCTATATTGGGAATAGAGACTGTTGGGAAAACTCTCGAAGAGATCTCGAAGTGATATATTAATTGCTATTACCTAAAGTGATCTAAATTAATGGTTGAGTTTCATTGAAGAATGACCTTACCGATGAGGAATTCGAGTATTATTCTAGACAAATCGCTCACAATGATATCGGGTACAGCGGACAATTAAAACTGAAAAATTCTAAAATCTGCATCCTAGGATGCGGTGGCTTGGGCGCCCCGTCAATGTTTATGTTGACCGCCATGGGCATAGGTCACATAAGGATTGTAGATCGGGATATAATATCTGTCTCAGATCTTCATAGACAATACCTCTACGATATCAAATCTATCGGTCTTCCAAAGGTTGAGGTTGCTGCTGAAAAACTGAAACGACTGAACCCAAATGTGAAGATAGAGCCTATTGCTGAACCTATAATTAAGAGAAACGTTTCAGATATAGTAAATGGGATGGATATTGCCGTCGATGGTCTGGACAGTATAGATACAAGATACTTGATAAACCGAGCATGCCACGAGAAAAAAATTCCTTATGTCTTTGCTGGGGCTATCGAATCTATTGCTAATGCAACAACAGTAATTCCAGATAAGACTCCTTGTCTGGAATGCATATTTCCTGGTTTTAACGATACACTATTGCCAAAATGCTCACTTGTAGGTGTGCATCCTGCAGTAATAGGAATTATTTCAAGTGTACAAGTTTCTGAAGTAACAGCGATTCTCTTAGGTAGAGTACCTCAACTTGCAGGTAAACTGCTTCTGATAAACCTTAACGATCTCTCGTTTGACAAAATTGATGTATCAAAACAGAAGAACTGCAATACATGTGGTAGTAGCCCGATAGGCAACCAAAAAGAAATTGTGGAAAAATTTCTCGAGGAAGAATGTGCCAGAGATGGTATGAGAACCATCATCCTAACTCCGAAAAGGAAAATAGAAGTTGACTTAGAAAAGGTTATACAAAAATTAACCAATGAAGGTAAAAATGTCAAGGTAAAAGGTAATCTCGGGATAACGTTTGACATATCTGAAATGTTTACGATGAGTCTCCTACAAAGTGGATTGTCAATTGTACAGATATCTCCTAAAAAAGGTGATCAAAAAATTCTAAGCGAAATTCTATCTGTTTATGAAGGAATTGTTGTCGATTTGCTAGGCTATCCCAAAGATGTTATTCCAGATGCCTGATGGCTCACGCGTTTTTTCTTAATTTGTAAGCGCGCGCTACTATTCTACCAATGATCATAACGTACTAATTCATCGATGGTCTTTCTTCTGGTTACTGGGCCTTTCTCTACAGCTGGATAGCCTAAAGTCGTTAAAGATATAACTCTCACCTCTTCAGGAATTCCTAAAACTTTCTTGAGTTCATTTTCTCTAAAAGCAGCAATCCAACATGTTCCCAAACCTTCTTCCCATGCAGTCAATACAATATTGTTCAAAGCAATTGCAACATCTACCTTCCAAATCTCCTCACCATCATCTCTGATCCAAGCTTTTTCAGGAAAAGCACAGGTTATGATCATCGCTGGAGCTTGCCAATCCTGATTGCAAGCTGAGCTTACTTTCTCAATTGTATTAGAATCGGTGACCACAACAAAGCAATATGGCTGCTGATTATTGGCAGAAAGAGACAATCTGCCTGCTTCAAGAATTTTATCCAGTTTTCCTTTCTCAATTTTTTTATCTGCATATTTCCTGAAGCTTCGTCTTGTTCTAATTGCTTCAAAAACATCCATCATAATCACATCAATTATTGCCAATGACAAATATTCGATTGAATATAAATCCAATCGTATTGATTCTCAATAAGGGCGCTAGGTGGCATATGGGTGGATTATAGAAATCTTGATTTTCTTGAAAATGGATTCTATTAAGTATATTTCTGTAAAATCGTAGTGTGAATATAATGTCTTCACTAGCTCCACATGTTCCTGCTTCTGAGGATGCTGTTCGGAAGATGCTTCAGTTTGCTGAATTACAGATTGGAGAACAACTCTATGATCTGGGTTCAGGTGATGGCAGAATCATAATTATGGCGGCGAAGGAATTTGGAGTAAAAGCTACAGGTGTAGAGTTAAGAGACGACTTGGTGCAACTTACTCGAAAGAGGATAGAGGAGCTTGGTCTAACTCAAGTTGAGGTAGTGCATGGAGACCTTATGCAAGCTGAGATCTCTAATGCTGATGTAGTCACATTATACTTGACTACAAGTGCAAATGAGAAAATAGCTCCAAAATTAAAGAAAGAACTAAGGCCAGGAAGCCGAGTCGTATCGTTTTGTTTTAGGATACCGCGATGGGAACCAAGCAAGACCATGCGACTCGGTACAAGAACTCTCTACCTTTACATTATTCCTGAAACCGAAAATTTGAAGGTCTGAGAGCAGATTCAAGATCAATCGATATGATATAGATTATAATAATTATTTTCGGCTAACACGCACTAGATTTTTCGATATGATACATCTATGTAGGTAGCTTAAATTTGAACTAAAGACATAGCAAGAATTACATAATAATACTTTTAATACCACAATAATAGTTGATTTTGTATCGGATAGTGGGTTAGCGCGCGCGATAGGATGAGTTTATTGTGTTAAGGAATAAAATATTCATTTTATCAATTTTCATTGCTCTATTGTTGTTAATCCAAAATGTGAATGCTGCTCCTTCAGGATCAATTGACCTTGATCCTAGCATAAGTGCAGATAATTTCTTATCTGTAGGCGAAGATGAGGTAGTGCTTATCATTTTTAATAATACTGCTGGTGCTCCAATAACTGATGTTGCCTCAACCATTCAATATTTATCTGTTTCAGTAGCCGTTAGAAATCCCACTCTGATTTCTATCGCTTTGGGTGCTGACATTACTATACATAATCCTGATGGATCAGTGAGGGTCACGTCTTTTCCTGTGACAGGAACCCTTGAGTCAACATTATTCGTTCCCCCTGGCGGGCCCAGTACGCCTGAAGAAACTGTTGATCTTTATACTTGGAGTCTCGGCCCTCCAAGCGGTACTTTATCTGCCTATACGGATAGTTCCCAATTCGTAAGTACTTTAAAGATCCTGAGGCCTGCTGAATACCTTACACTCAGTATCACAGTAACATGTGCAGGAGTAGGCGATAGTGTAAGCTGGTTCTTCTTCAGAGCCACAGAAGATGCTTTTTCAAGTGGAAGCTATCCAACCGCCATCACCGCGATTTCAGATAAAAAGAACCTCTATTATTCCAAATTACCTGGACCTGATGCGACAAAATATTGGTTACCTCTACATAATAGCTATGACCCATACGATATCGATCTTTTAAAGGGTCACGTCTTTGATCAGAACACATGGACACGAAGTGCAACTAATACTTCATATGCAAAAACGAATAAGATTCATCATCAAAGCCCCAAAGCAAATGGAAACAATGGAGGAGGCGATCCTCTTACCTCAGTTATTCATATTTGCGGTATTAAATTTCTAGATCTAAACAGAGACGGCATATACAACATTAATACGGAAAATGGCATAAATGGATTTGAAATAACACTGCTTGGGCCAGATCTAAAGACTAAAGCAGAGGAATTTTATTCAGGTTCTCTACAAATTTCTGAGGCACATGGAAATCCAGTTATGAGTGGAGAGGAGGGCAAAGCACTTCCCGGAGTTTACTGTTTTAACCTGATCAACGTAAAAGCTGGAACCTATACATTCTATGTAGAAATAAAAGAATCCGAAGGGTATAAAACAACAACACCAACATCGATAGGCCCAATAATGTTTCAGGTAGATAATGATCCTGGAATAGAATTCTTCAATGTAGGAAACAATTTTGGAAACACGATATACCAACCTGTCGGAGGCATAATAACGCCCGCAAATAGGGTAGCGATCTTAATGCCTTTCATAGTTTTCATAGGATTGGTGGGAATTGTATCCTCAATATTCGTGTTATGGAGAAGACGAAGAGACTAAGAGGATTTTTTCCTAATTTTTTTGATTAAGATGCTACAATGTTGGTTTAACGACATTCAGCACCTGCTATTCAAGTTTTGAAATGTTATTCCAGAGAAATTTTCCATTTTGCTGGATGACCGCACCATCAACAATTATTCGTCCAGGTTTCATGGTCTTTATCATATCCCAATGAATGGCACTTCTGTTTATTCCTTTACATTCCTTGTAAGCTCTACCAATAGCCAGATGTATTGTTCCACCAATTTTCTCGTCCAACAGAATGTTCTTTGTGAATTTCTTAATTTTCATGTTTGTTCCAATACCAAGTTCACCTATTCGCTTTGAACCCGGATCTGTTCTGATCATCTCCTTCAATAATTCCTGATTCTTGGAGGCTTGAGCAGAAACTATGTTTCCATTTACAAATTCTAATTCTATATCGCGAACCTCTTTTCCAGCATGAATAGCAGGAAGATCAAAATACACACGACCTTTCACCGAACTTTCAATTGGTGCGGTGAAGATTTCGCCTCCTGGAAGATTATGTGTTCCATTGTCAGGAACAAAGATTCTTCCTCGAACAGACATTCTAAGATCTGTTTTTTCTCCTTCAAGTTTTATCTCTGATGCTCTATCAAGTACCCTCTTCAGTATCGCATTCTTAGCTGACTCTTTTCTCCAGTTTTGAATTATTGATGAATAAACAAAATCTTGGTAAGCATTAAGAGACATATCTGCTTCTTGAGCATAAGCATTTGTTGGATATTGAGTTAAACACCATCTTTTCTTCATTCTCTCTTCCTGAATTTTTTGTAGAACGGTTGATCTCGTACTAATCTTTGAAGGCTTTACTTGTGATAATGCTCTAGTATTTGCATCACCTCTAACTGATATGATGACATCAGAAGCTTTTACTAATTCGAATAAATGCTTGGGAAAAACTTTCAGATGTTTTACTGTTGTGACTTGATAATACGCCTCAATAGTCTCTGTTGGAGAATTTACAATTAAACAGGATGCTCCAAGCTTGGAGGCTTGCTTGAAGATTTCAACAGCAAGTTCTTTCCCAA
>Ga0154710_102_pt7 | contig 25380 bp, 25 predicted proteins | sample Rifle2008BG13ft_FD_105570 | JGI IMG/M metagenome (GOLD analysis project Ga0154710, IMG submission 105570) | Candidatus Bathyarchaeota archaeon RBG_13_38_9
ACGAACGGCTTTTCAATCTATGAGCTTCATCTATTACTAAAAGATCCCATTTTATATCTTTCAATCTTTCGCTATTTAATCCTCGTTTAGCCAAATCCAATGAAACAATTAATTTATCATGGGAGTCTAATGTTTTATATTTTGGATCAAGAGAATTAGCGACAATAAATTCTTCTGAAAACTTGTGAATTAACTCCTCTTTCCATTGAAAAGTTAAACTAGCTGGCGTTAAAACTAATATTTTCTTTACAAGATTTCTACAGAGGTACTCTTTAATTATTATTCCTGCCTCAATCGTTTTTCCTAAACCAACCTCATCTGCCAGAATAGCTCTGCAATTCATATTGTTCTTAACTTTCAACGCTGTTTTTATCTGGTGAGGGAATAATTGGATTCTATCTTTAATCTGGTCTATAGCTAAAAGGTAGTCTTCTTGTTCTTCTAATTGAAGTTGGTATACCTCTAACCTAAGATTTTGCCAAATAGGATCGTCCCAATTCTCTTTCGCATATTCTTCAAAGATATTTTTAGGATCAGAATATATGAATTTCAAACTACTATCCCAAGTGTTAGAAACAATTTACGAAGGTTATTGTAAAAATTTGTATTTTGTCACACTAAAAAACCACTATCTAACAAAATTGTGGACTTTGTTTAAAAACAGACAGATTTCAAATGTTTAACAACATTGTATGAAGATTAATTAAATATAAAATAGCTTCAAACGCCACTATTGAAATTAATTTCAATGTATTAATATCAATAAATGCTTAAAGACTATCTTGACCCGTAATCTAAGAAATTAATGATTTACCGGCGTTGACCCATAATAATGGACAACGGGATAATCGGCAATCATAATACTGCAGCGCTTATTTCAAGACAAGCACGCGCTATATCCTAAAAAATGGATGGAATACCCAAGTTCAAGCCTTCACACAATATTACGGTTCAAAAGAAATGGATGATAGCTTACTTCTAATGCTAAATTTTAGTTTCCTGGAACCAAACGATCATAAAATCAAGAAGACTGTAGAGAATATCTCTAAAAATCTTGTCACAGATGGTTTGGTATATCGATATCGTTCACAAGATGACTTTGGGATCCCTGAAGACGGATTTCTTCCATGTAACTTCTGGCTCGCTGACGCACTATTTCTAACCGGGGAAAAAAGATAAAGCTAAAAAACTATTTGAGAAAACATTGGAGTATTCCAATCATCTTGGACTGTTTTCAGAACATATAAAACCTGAAACTTATGAATAGACATGTAATTATTCTCAAGCATATACTCATATCGCACTCATGAATACGGCAACACTACTAACTCAAAATGAGATAAGAAAACCCGTCTTCAAGTTAAAATTAGAAGTCTGAATTAGTTTTGGATTTAGCCAGTAAAACATGCTATTTACTTAAAATTACTTAGGTGTTTTATGCACAGTTCTTCTTCGATACAAAACAATATATCCGACGATTATTATTGCAGAAATCCCAATTGCTGCCATAATTATTTGTAAATTATCAAATGCATATTCTAAAGCTTCATTCATTTCTGGATTCGAAACTTCTTGTTGAGTCCATAATGATATCGAGCGAACATCATAATTTTCAATTTTATCAGTTTTGACCCAACAGCATGACCCTTCACTGTGCTTTGCGGTTTCATTCGTGTTATATGACAGCAATAGTCCCGTATTTTCATCATAATTAAATGTGCTATCAATTTTACCTTCCTTTGGAAAACTTGTGACTGTTTGCATGATTACCACCTTTGGACCAGAGTAATTTAGTGTGATTAACGAGGAGTTGTTGTCATGAGGATTTATTGCTTTTTGGTTTATAGAACACACAATATTCTCATTTCCCCAAAAAAGTTTGACATTTAGCGCTTCTTTCAAATTGGTGGAAATAAAATGGATAGTCGGTTTACCAATCATGGATTTATCTTCAACGAATTGATCGCTTGTTCCATTATTAATCCTACAAGATCGTACAGTTAATGTTTGGCGTTCAATTGTTGTTATGATTGTATTAGAAATATTCTCACTTTTTTTATGCTTGAAGAAGCCTGTTCCAGAGCTGTTGTAGTAAGTTATTCTACTGTCTTCAATTATCAAAACTGTTGAATTTGATTTTGTAACGTTGACCGATCCTTTTGAAATTTCAATTGTTGTTGAGGTTCCCTTGTATTTTCCTGTTCCTTCTGTATTACTATTTTTTGTAAGTTGGTAAGTCCAGTTAGAACCTTCGCTGAAAGGATCTTCTTGACTTGTCTGAGATGCCACATGAGCTATAGTTTGAGTAATCATAAGAATTAGAAATAATATGCTAATTCCAAAGAAATATCGCAAATCATATCTCTCCTACATACAATTGATTAGTTTCCAATTAAAAATTTTTAAAGATTTGATTTTTCTGAAGGCTTGCTAGTTGGAGTATATATACAATACTCTTCTTGAGCCATATGATCCTTATGAATTGCATATGCTCTTGCACGACACCCTCCACAGACCACTTTGAATTCACAGATTCCACATTTGCCTTTTAGTAGATCCTTATTTCTCAACTCATTGAATAGTTTCGATTTCTTGTATATTTCTTTAAGAGAATTTGTTTTGATATTACCAGCAGAGACTGGTAGGAAGCCACAACCACATATATCTCCTTTATGAGAGATGAAGCAATATCCATTTCCTGCCATGCATCCATGCTGGATCATTTTATGTTGGTTAGATTTAACATTCGGTTTATTCTTGTTTTGTTTCATTACTCTTTGATATTGAGGTGCACAGGTCATCTTTATTGGAATTTTTGTCTTCTGTGATCGAATATAGAATTCTTGCATAATTTTCTCATATTCCAGAGGAGTAATTTCCATCTCAACTTTTCCTCTTCCCGTAGGCACCAGCATAAATAGGTCCCACATTGAAGCGCCTAGTTTCTCGACTAGCGTTTGAATTTTCCAGACATCTTTGTAATTATATTTAGTGACTGTTGTTAGAATGTTAAAAGGTAATTCTGCTTTTTTGATATAAGATATATTTTTTATTGTTCTATCATACGCGCCTTTTATTCCTCTAAAAGTGTCATGTATTTCGGAGTTCGACCCATCCAGACTAAAGGAGATATGAGCTACTCCAGACTTTTTCATTTTTTCAGCTGATTCTTTATTGACTTTGCTTCCACTTAGAGCTAAAGCAATTCTAAGACCTGAGTCGTTTGCATATTCTATTATTTGGAAGATATCATTTCTGAGTAATGGATCTCCACCTGTGATAATGAATAGTCTTTTTTCGCCAGAGATTTGTGAAATGAGATTTTTAGCTTCCTTTGTGGTCAATTCTCCTGGATCTGGCCGTGTCTGGGCTTCAGCCCTGCAATGTAAGCAAGCAAACTTGCAAGCTTTAGTGGATTCCCACGCAATAACGTATGGAAGATCTGCCACAAAGATCACTGAGGATTGTTTGATTGTTATTGTAGTTTGAGGTTGGAATTTGACTATCGTAAAGGTCCATATGAATATTATGCGAATATCAACTAAGAGTTAAATTAGTATTGATACGTAAAATGTTGCGAAGTGAATTATAATGCTAAAAGGAATGATTCTGGAACATGTAAGCATTGTTGTGAAAAATCGCGATGCTTCAATGGACTTTTACACAAAAGTCTTGGGTTTCAAGATTCTCAGAAAATATGAAACTGATACTATGCGTGTCGCTTACTTGTATTTAGAAGATCAGTTACTGGAGTTGAATGAGTTCTATGCAAATGATGAACCTATAGGGTTATGGCATTTAGGATTTAGAGTGGAGGATATGGATGAGGCAATTGCTCACTTCAAAGAACAAGGCGCTGAACAGGTAAGTGACCCCATTGAGTTCAAACCAAAGATATATGCCTTGGCAGATATAACTCATGAAAAATTATTAAGAGCGTTAAAACCCAAGGAAGATAAAACCTACTGGAGGATAGCTATGTTTCGTGATCCTAACGGCGTTATCATTGAATTACTGGAAAGATAGCCCATAGTAATTGCAGAGATAGCCTAGGAAGAATTCTGAGCTAAGATTAAGCAGATAATAGAAGCCCCCCGCTACTAAACCAGATGTAGCTCTGATAAGAGCCCCTAAGATAACACACCTTTGCAAATAGTTTAGTTGTGATGGGATCTCCATTCTTACCACTAGTACCTGTGAAAACTATCAATCCAAGGTTAACATCGTTTTTAAATTAAGCGAAAAGATAAAATCTTCATAGATTTCTTGATGCAAAAAATATATTTGATCTTATAGAAGTCTTAGGACATGGTAATCCAGAATGCAATTATTAATTGGATAATGGATAGAATAAAAATTCCTACAATCATAATTTTTGATATAGGAGTATTGAATTCAATTCTACCTTTTCTTATGAAATGCATATGAAAGAAGAAAGCGAAAAATCCGCCGAAACATAACACAATAGAAATAATTAGACCAATAAAGGACTCTTGAATAATTTCTTTCAAACCGTACATTATTAGAAATATTAGCGGGATATGTAAAAGAAGAAAAAAGTTCATGTTCTTTTGATCAATATTGACATTATTTGATCGGCCAGATATCGAGAGTATGAGATTCCATTCTTTCCAATAGGATGAATCTATTTCATGGTTAATCAAAAGAGTTGCATTTAGGACATAAACCCATAAGAGAAAATCCCACATTTTTGTTTCTACCAATAGAGAAATGTCATTTATGACCTTTTATTGATATTGCTGTAGGACTACCGTCATAGTATGATCCATAATCGGCGTATAAAATATTTAGAATGTGAATAATCGAAATTGTAATTATTATGGGTTAATCGAAAATCTATGTGGTGATTATTGTACTGCTTCTACACTCTTGACCTCAGGTATCTTATCTTTAAGATATGATTGTATTCCTTCCTTAACAGTCATCTGCGACATTGGACAACCTGCACACGCACCCTTCAGATTTACTTTTACAATTCCTTCTTGAATGTCGACGAATTCAACATCGCCACCATGGGATTGAATCTGAGGTCGGATTTCATCTATCGCTTTTTTCACTTGTTCTTTAAGCATTTATAACGCCGATGCAACTAGTTTTTTTGAATAATATAAATGTGTTGAGCCGCCGATTCTTTTAGTATATTTAACCAGTTGTGGTATCACTCTTCTGTTTTTTCCGATTAAAAAAGACTGCAAGCCCTGAAATAATAATTATCACTAGTATCAAGACTATAATGTAGAACATTGTTGATTGATCCCATTCGACATCATTATCCTTGGGAATTGTTGGAGAAGTCGAATATTCTGTGGTTGTAGTGCTTATTGTTTCATCAGCTTCAACTTTCAATTCGACTTTTGCTTGTTTCTCTATATTTTCTCCTTTTGCAGTAATGATCAGTTCATATGTTCCCGCTTCCATATTGGTTGGAAGATAGATGACTAATTCTGATTTGAAGTCAGGTTTACCTTTTTGAGGATCAAAGAGGAAATTCCAGTCTGAAGGAAGTTCATTTAGGTAGAGTGTGACTTCTTTTGATTCTCCATCTTGAAGTTCAATATCGATGTAAAATGATGAATAGCCACCTACTTTGAGAGTTTTTTGAGTCGGATCTAACACTATTGAAAAATCAAATGCTGCTGAAGTTGGTTCAGGTGTTGTTGCTCCATTCCCTTGTATTACTGTAATAGTAAATCGTTCTTTTGTTAAAAATTCTTGTATACCACATACACCTGTAGGGCAATCCTTATTTTGAATTCCGAGTTGGAGAACCCACTCTCCTGTTCTTTTAGGTGTAAAAACAATATTTGGAAAGGTATATTCACCGTCTCCTGGCGGTACAGGATCAGTAATTATTTCACCAAGATCTTCGCCAGTTAAACCATCTCTTAGAACTGCCCGCAAGGGCCAAGTATATTCAGAACTGAAGTTCGAATAACGAATGCTTATCATCAGAGAAGCTTCTTTACCCTGTATTAGTTTTAGATCAGGCGGTTCCGATTGAATAGTTGTGATCTCGATATCGGGTTCGTAATAAGGTAAAACAGTTATTGAAAAAGTTTGAGAATTGTCAATTTGTTCTTGATCGTTTTCATCTATATGGAACAAGTATGCTTCCAGTTTCCATTCCCCTGCTTGTAGTGGAGCTCTCAATTGGAAATTCCATTGAAGCTCCCCTGTACCATTGACCATAATAGAAGGCTTATCTGGAGTCACCATATATTTTCTATTGGAGTTCCGAATACCACACCAGATTTCAATATTTTCTTGATTTGTAAAATCGTACTGTATTTGTAATATTACAGGGAAACGAATTCCTATAACAACGGTCTCTTGAACTTGTACGTTGATGATTTCTTGTCCTGCAGTTACTGTAGATATCGGGAAGAAAGTCATGATTAAGAATGTCATTAAGCAGAAAACTGTGATCTTCATATGAATCAAAATACAACTGCTCCTTAACGTGCCTCATAAATTGAGTATAACATTGTTATATAAGTATATCAGGAAACATATCAAATAGCCACATCAAATAGACCGTTTTTACTAATTATTTGTTAACGCATGTTGTTTCTTCGAGTTCATCAAGGATGAGGTGCATCTCATCAACTGTTTTTTGATTCAGAAATTTCTCTTCTGGATCATTCATTGTACTTGGAGCATCATCATGTGTTAAAGATGTGTAAAATTTTTGCTACTCATCGGGAATTTTTTCCGATAGTTCTTTCTCCAAGAAGATACTTAGGATTTTGACCCAACATCTTGCGACATTTGATAGCAGATAGCCCCCTCCGCCAAATATCATTATCTTGCCGTAACACATTTCATGAACAAATTTGTGAAGCCATAAGGCAATTTCAGAGTAGGTTTTAACAGTTATTGAAAGGTGAGCTAGCGGATCTCCTTTGTGTGAATCCGCTCCTGACTGGAGTAGAATAATTTCAGGTTCATAAGATCTTAGTGCAGCAGGCACAATTCTATGAAAAGCTTCGAGGTATAATTTGTCATTTGTATTTGGCGGTAATGGGATGTTTATTTTTAATCCCTTAGCTTTTCCCTCCCCTATCTCATTGGGAAAACCACTTCCCGGGAAAAGATAACGTCCGTCCTCATGGAAGTCAATATCTAAAACTGAAGGATCATTGTAAAAACCATACATTACACCGTCGCCATGGTGCGCATCAATATCAATATATGCAATCCTCTTGATCCCATATTTCTTCTTGAGGACAGATATGCATACTGCCGGATCATTGAAAATGCAGAATCCTGAAGCTTTGTCTTGATGGGCATGATGAAGCCCCCCACTAAAATTGAATACATGGTCAGCCTTTCCATTAATAACCGCCTCTATTCCGAGGAGTGAAGCTCCGACAATCCAACTGGTTATTTCAAAACATCCACTAAAGGCAGGCGTATCTCCAGCATCCAGTAATCCATAGCCTAGACGGCTGTACTCCTTGACTTTATTCACATACTCTGCTGTATGAAATAGAAGAAGTTCTTCAAATTTTGCCAATCTAGGAGTTAGAATATTTACTGAAGAGATAAGCTCATAATTTTTTGCAAGAGCTAACGCAATCTTAAGACGTTCTGGCCTTAGAGGGTGGTTGGCACCTAGATCATACTCACGAAGTTTGTCTCCGATTACTACAGCAATCTTGCCAGCCACTTTCATTCTCCTAAAACGGAAGATGAAATTTGAAGTATACTAAATTTCTGTTGTGGGCACTAATCGATAATTATCTGAAAGTTCATTCCACGTTTATTTTCTTACCTTTGACGGTTTTGGGCAACTCGACCGATAAGACACCGTTTAAGAATTTTGCTTTTGCTTTGTCAGGATTAACTCTGGTTGGAAGATTTACAATTGTATAGAAAGAACTGAATTTGCAGTCACTGTGAGTTCCCCACCGTTCATATCTGACACATCGAACTAACGGTGCTTCAAGGTTTAGATTTTTTTCTTCAATTGTTAGATGTATATCCTCTTTTCGTACCAGGGGAAGATCCATCGTTACAACTATCTTGTCTAATGATTCTTTAACTTGAGTTAGAGGTTCAAGTCTTCCAGTCGAGCTATCCCACATTGGTCGACTGGACATTAATTCTTCAAAAGTCTCATCAATTTCTCTTTCAATGTCATCAAAGGATTTGAACAATTTTTCATACCTCACTTTGTTCCATATTATCCATACATCGCCGGAAGTTCCTGTTCTTGCGTTTTAGCCATTCCCTCAAAAGATTTGTTGGTTCTTTGCATGAGTTCACGTGTTTTTACCCTAATATCTTCAGCATCTTCAAGGAGCTTTTTAACATCCACTTCTAGATTGAGAAGTTTATTCACTGCATTTATTGCTGATGCTGCAGCTCCGGGGTCAGGATATCCTGAATGTGATTGAGCAAGCAGAACTATATTTGTGAGACCTTTCGACAATGATTCTTTAACGATCATAGCGTGTGGTCCTACCATGAATCCTTCTTCCAATACTTGAATTTCAGCTTCTTTTAGAAGCTTCTTACCTTTTTCGTTTGTTGCAACTCCGAAAACTTGAGGAATTTCAATTTCCATCCGATTCTGAACTGCGATACCACTAACTGAGACAAGTATCTCAACCTTCTTTTCGATAGCCCAAGCAGTTAAGCTTCTCGAGAGAGGTTCAATAGCGATAGTGCCAATCGGTGTCTCTGAAGTTAGTACCGTGAGATTCGAGTCACCAAACAATCTTATCGGAAATTTTGGTACACCATCATGGATTACCATAACGGGTGGCAATAGATCTGATTCTATGTGTCCAATTTCCGGCAACTTCATTGATTCTACTATCTGGCTTACAGCGATCATACCGGTTAACCCTGTATCGGGCATACCAACAAGACAATATTTGACGGAATCAAGAGGCTTAGTTTCGATGATTCGCATCTCTTCAGACATAATTAAAACCTTACATTGAATGAATAAATCACTCTGATTAATCTTTTTGGAATCAACTTTATTCCATTTTATGGTAATGAACAAGTTTAAGTTTGAGTTATTGATGCGGTAGCTGGAGATGCAATTTGGAGCCCCCTTTAGATAACACGAAAAAAACTCTCAAGACAGCACTCATCATAAGTATTTTAGTCAACATTTTATTAGCATCTGTAGTTCTTTCAAATCTAGATCGCCCAAAAACTCAATCCGATCAATATGAGTCCTTGATTTTCCAAAACCAGAACCTTACAAAAACAATCAATTCGATGAAGCAGGAATTAACTTTACTAGAAAACCAACTATCCTATTACAAATCACAAGCTGATTATTATTCTCGACTCTCGAGATCAAATGGAACAGCCAATTTCGGAATATCAGGTAAATCCCAGATTAACATAGTAGCAGTTCGCACGGTCAGTGGATCTATGGGCGAATTGGTGTATGAAGGCATTATCATGACGGTTCATCTGGAACTTAGAGAGGGGGAAGGAAGACTTCTAATCAATACAGAACCGAAGATAGGAATAGATCTCCAGACAAGTGCAAATACGGCTATTCTTGTCGCTGAAGAATTGACAAATCAATCCCTTAAAACTACAGATGTAATACTAACTGTAATAGCTGATAGCGAAACTGAAATTTTGGATGGTCCTAGCGCTGGAGCAGCACTAACAGTTGCATTGCTTGCAGCGATAAATGATGAAACAGCAGATCCTAGCATTCTAATGACTGGCACAATCAATCCTGATGGGTCTATTGGAAAAGTAGGAGGTTTAATTGAAAAAGCATTGGCGAGTGCAAGATTCGATGCAAAACAATTTCTAGTACCATATGAACAGAGCGTGGCTGTTGTTTACAAGACGGAGGAAACCCACCCCGCACCAGGACTGACAATAATAACCACTAAACCGGAACTGATCGATATTGAAGATTATATTAGAGATGAAGGTTACGAGTTAGATATTATTGAAGTAAACAACATAGTAGAAGTTTATGATTCAGTAATTCTTGAAGGATAGATTAGCCTAAATGTCTTTCCAAAAAGTTATGTTAACGAATTTATTACCTAAACAATCTCAACCAAGATATAGTAGGTGATAGACATCCTTTTTCCAAAAGTCTGGTAAACGGCCGAATTTGGCTATAAGCTCTGCTCGCGAATGTGGATTCGTACTTATTTTTATACCTAGTAGCTCTGAGAATAAACTTTGCATTGTTTCATAAAAGCTATCAACTTCACAGAAATTTCTAGATTTCATAATAGACTTTATTGAAGACCATTTTTCAAATAGTTCGTTGTATTTGTAGTAGTCAAGAATAACTTCTTTTTCAGGATTCGTAAGTTCTGCGAAATCATAATACCCAATATCAATCGTAAGATTGAACAATGCCTGAAGTTTTTCAGTAGGCATACTTTTTTTCTTGGCAAAATTTTTTGACAGTAAATATTTTTGGATAAGATTTATTTTGTATCTCGCGGCAACATTTTTTATCCCATAATTTTTCAGTTCGTAATCTATTGAATAATCTATTAGGCCGTTCATAATGTATCCTATAGGTTCGTTTAAACTGTGAAGACTTTGGGCAATCGGTTCAGTTATTTTGGATATTTTTGAGATCTTTAGGTAAAATGGAAATATTTCTCCTTGCGCAAAATATCTACTTTCTTTTGCATGCCCAAACTCATGACATATAGCATGAGTAATGAGTTTCTCTTCAGAATTGAATTTACTGCAATATTCTTCAATGAAGGTTGGGATTAGTTCGACGGAATCTTTTATGAAGTCATATCTGGCTGGTCCAATGAACTGTCTTTTGCTTGTTTTTCTGACTGGAACTCTTATTTTGAATATGCTATTTGCCATTTCTATAGCAGATTCAATAAGAGATCGATCTATCAATCATCTTCACTGTTCCAAAAAGAATTGATGTTAGAATTCGTATCATGAATACTGGTTTTTAATCAATACTGCTATGAAAAAAGCGATTCCAGCGGTAACTATGATAGTCGCCCCAGATGCCAGATCGAAAAGATATGAGGCGAATAGACCTACGATAGCAAATACAGCGCTTAAAATCACAGAATGTAATAGTATATTCTTTAATTTTGTATTGAAGAGTTCACTTACGGCAGCAGGGATAGTCAGTAAAGCTATGACAAGTATCATTCCAACGATTCTGATCAGCATTACAACTGTTAGTGCTGTCAGACAAATAATCATTAGATTTAGCTTGGTCGAAGGAATTCCAGATATAGATGCATATTCTTCGTCAAAAGACACTGCTAAGAGTTCTTTGTAAAGAAGGAATATGAGTCCAATTATGATGATATCAAGTATCGCCATTAGAATCAGGTCGGAGTTTGGTACTGTTAGAATATTTCCAAATAGATAGCTGAAAAGATCGGGTGCATATCTTGGTGTTAAACCGATAAAAATTATTCCTAATGCCATTCCGACTGCCCATAAAATTCCGATGGCAGTGTCTTGGCGGCGGCCACCTTTTTCAGTAATTAGACCTATTCCCAAAGCTGATAGTAGAGAAAAAATAAGGGCGCCAATGATTGGATTAAATCCTAATAGATAGCCTAGACCTATTCCTCCAAAGGAGGAGTGAGCTATTCCTCCACTTATGAAAACCATTCTCTTTACTACTATGAATGAACCTACTACTCCGCATGCTATGCTTGCTAGTAATCCGGCAATCATAGCGTTTCTCATGAAGTCGTACTGGAGAATTTCTATCATATCTGAGATACTCTTCAGTGTTCTTTGAGAACTCTATGAGGAAGGCCATGTGCTATCAATTCAACTGGACATTTGTAAGTGTCTTCAAGAGCTTCAAGTGTGATTTCTTTTGTTCCTTCATAGTGAAGTCTTCTATTTAGACAAGCGATCTTGTCTACGTATATAGAAACAGCAGATATGTCATGTGTAACTAAGATTATGGGCGTTGTCTTCTTTAGATCATTAAAGAATTCCCAAAGTTTTGTATCCAGATTTTTATCCACATTTGCGGTGGGTTCATCTAAAAGTAGAAGTTTGGGCTCTGAAGCCAGAGCTCTCGCCATAAAGACTCTTTGTCTCTCCCCCCCTGATAGTCTTCCGATTGCATGATGTCTTAAATGACTCATATTTACTTCTTCAATCACTTTGTCAGCAATTTTCTTATCTTCAAGACTATATCTTCTGAACATTCTTGTTTGGTTTAATCTGCCGGTCATTACAACATCCAAGACGGTGGCTGGGAAATCAGTATCGAATTGGCTGAGTTGAGGAACATATCCTATAAGCGTTCTATTATTCTCTGGTGAACCTCCAAATACTTTGACGACTCCTCTGTTTGGTTTGATCAATCCTAGAATGACTTTTAATAGTGTTGTCTTGCCTCCACCGTTAGGACCAATGATTCCTAGAAAATCATCTTCTTTTATGGTTAAATTGATATTTTCCAATACTATTTTTTCGTTATAAGATACCCAGACGTCTTTCAAATCTACTACAGATTTCATGTTTCGTTCAAACTTTTTGATATTTCATCGGATATTCTTTTCAAATTTTCAATGTAATCTTTTGCAAGAGGACTTATCAAGATGACACTTCCATCTATTTCTTCCGCAATAGTTTTAGCAGTCTGAATTTCAAATTCTGGTGAGGCGAATATGACAGTGATATTATTTTCACGTGCTTGATCGATTAGATTTGCGATTCCCTCAGGTGTTGGTTCTTTACCTACCTTCTTAATTGGAATCTGTTCTAGACCATAATCGTAGGCTAAATAACCCCAAGAATCATGATAAACCATAAACTTCCCAGTTTTTAAGCCTGAAAAGGTCTGCATTATCGTTCTATCAAGTTCCTTCAACGAATCTATGTAAACATCCTTATTCTTAGCGTAGTATTCCTTGTTGTCAGGATCTATATTTACAAGGCCCTCATACAGATTTTCCACCATAATTATCGCTTTTTTAGGAGATAACCAGATGTGAGGATCTTTACCTCCTGGTTGATCTTCATTATCGTGAGCAACCATCTCAATTAGTTGGATACCTTCACTGCTATCAACTACAAGCATATTTGGATTTGTTTCTATAATCTTATCAATCCAGACAAGCTCGAAATCAAGTCCTGTACCGACTTTAGCGTACATCTGTGCTTCAGCAACTTCTTTCATCTGACTTGGACGTGGCTCATATGTATGTGGATTTGCTCCTGGAGGCACCATGGTTGTAATTGACACTTTATCTCCCGATATTTTCTCAATGAACTCCGCTTGAGGGAGAATTGTTACAACAACTCTAGGTTTTTCAACATAATTCAAGTCTGAAGATTGGTAGAGAGAGATTAATCCAATAGTTATGATTATTATTATTGTAACTATAATCGCGATATAGTTTATTCTATTCATATTTATAATCTTCCAGAAAGTATTTGATAATTAATCGCAGCACAAATTTACCTCGTTGAGTTGTGTATAATTGTTGCAACGATATGATATCCTGCGTTCATGCTTCCTTTTACAGTTCCTGATATCTTTGATTTCCCAATCCTTTTTCTGTAACTAACTTCAACCTCTGCTATCCTCATTTTTCTACGAAGAGCCTTCACCATCATTTCTACGGTCCAACCATATGTAGGCGACTTCATTTTCAGACTTTTTAGATTGGCCCATTTAATGGCTCTGAAGGGGCCTAGATCCTCAAATGACCGCCCATATAGAATATTGATAAGATTTAACGCAAACCAATTTCCAAACTTTGCATGAAGCGGCATAGATCCTTTCTCCATTTTTAAAGAGGAACGATAACCTATGACGAGATCGGCTTCATCTTTTAAAATGGGCATGAGCACTTTGTCGATCTCTTTTGGATCACTACTATAATCTCCATCAATGAATACAACTATTTCAGGCGGAAGCTTCTCAAGAAAGGAGATCCCTGCCAAGCAGGCGTTTCCATATCCTCTTCTTGACTCGGATATTACAGTCGCACCATGAGTCTTGGCTACGTCAGAAGTGTTATCAGCACTACCATTATCCACAATAATTACTTTATCGACCAACTCGTTTGGGATATCATCAATAACTTTACCTATTGCAGAAGATTCGTTTAAAGCTGGAATGATCAAACATACCTTTGGTCTTAGTAATTTTTCAGGATGCATGTTTTACAACGACAGAAGTAGCTAAGGATAATGAGGATAATATTACTTTTGATTGAATGAGTTTTATAACATGAAAAACTTCGAATATTGACTTATGATAAAAAACTGTGTCAACAATGATGTGAAACAATGAATAATAGTTGTGTGATATTATTCACTAAAGCTCCAATTCCAAGCTTTGTCAAGACAAGACTTTTCGATAAATCATCTTTGAATATTGACCAGGTCACAAAGCTATATGAAGCATTTCTGATGGATGTCGTTGAGACTACAGATCGTTATGTTACGAAAAATAATTGTGACTTTGTCATTTCATATACTCCAAAAAAGGGATTGAATAAGATAAAAGAGTTAATTAATCGGCTAGAAAAGCCCATCGATGTTTCTCATTTTGAACTTCAAGAAGGAGATACTTTCGACCAGAGAATGAATAGTACATTCTCTAAGGCATTTGATGCCGGATATCAAATGTGTGTAATGATAGGGGGAGATATACCTACTTTGAGATATGAGCATCTAAAGAGTGCATTTGAACTTCTTCGAGATCAAAAATGCTTAGATGAAAAAGTCATGGTTATCGGACCTGGAATTGATGGTGGAGTATATTTGATTGGATTACGTAAAGATACAGATTTTAATTTCACAGGCGTGTTTCAAAAAAATGGTGAATTAGACATATCACTTTCAGAAATTACAAATAGATCAAGGTTAAGGTCTATTAAACTACTTAAAACCGATATTCACTATGATGTAGATGTTCCAAAAGACATGAAGAAGTTGAAAGAGGAACTATCTAAGAATCCTGAATTAGCTCCTCACACTCGCAATAAACTTAGAATTCAATCCACCATGAATTCCTTGAATTTAAAAAAAACAAGTTCAAAATAATAAATAAGAATCATATTCTTACATATTTTTCAATTGGAAGTTTTCCACGAATAAGTTTAATCCACCCTTTCTTGAGAGCGATTCGTAAGAGATCAAGTTTCGATGAACTTAGTAAATCGAAAGCTCCAAATGGTGATTCACCCCGGTAGTTACGTTGTCTACGCCAGTAATATTCACCCTTCACATCTGAGTAGACGTCATAGAGATCACCATCTCGTGTAAGGTAAGTTACTATCAGATCTCCGCCGAGACCTGCAGACATCTTCTCCACCAATCTTTGAATAAAAGAGATTATCTTAAGCCAATTGTCACTCAGCGAGAGTCCTTAGTAGAATAGTCGCTGACCAGAACAGTAACCAGATTCCTGAAATAACCCAAGCTAGAACTATCAAATTTACCCAATCCACATAAGCTTCAAACTTGATTTTTCTATGTAGGGGCGGTGGCGAGGCAGGTGAGTTGTTCACTCTCCTGCCTCGGAGGCATGCTGGGGTCTATTTTGGGAGTGGTTTGCGAGTTTGAGTTTTCATATTCCTGGGTTTTTGCAAATCCGTTAGTTTCGAGAGTTTGACGTATCTTCACTATTGCACTAAATATTGCAGCTTCGCTTTTTGCACCAGCACATACGACTTTTCCAGTTGTAAAGAGTAGGAGTGTAACCTTGGGTTCATCCATCATGTAGATGAGACCTGGAAAGTTTTCTGGCTCATAGATTGTTCTTGTAAGTTTTGTTGCGATGTCTTCAAGATCGATTCTTGTTCTTAGATCTGCGCATGCTACCATATTCTGTATTTCAATCTTGGGTTCATTCAAAATGACTGTTCCTGACGATTGTAGTTCCTTTATACCATTGAGTATTGCTTTTTTTGCTTGTCTGATAGATCTGGTGCCCATTGAGATTATCTTGCCAGAATTAAACATTAGAAGCATACTTTTTGGTTTTTTCAAATTATAGAATAAACCTGGAAATCTTTGGGGATTATATCTTGCTCCTGAAATCGTTCCTGATATCTGGTTGAGATCTAGATTCTGTTGAAGTTTACCGGAGGCAACCACATTTTCTACTTTCACTGCATAACGATCTCTAGTTTGGTCGGGATCATTTACAATTTGGCTAGCAATCATTCCAAATCACTCTAAATTAAAGACTCACTGATGCTTTCACAAACTTCGCTAGTCCGCTATTGCACTGTGGACAGGAAGAGCGCAACATTTTTCTTCCATTTATTGAGCTTTCGTCAATTTTATTATTCTCAACATCGACTTTTTTTCTGCATTTCAGACAGAACATTTCCATCTATACTTCACCTTTGTTTCCAAATCCTCAGCCAAATGTATTTGTGTAGCACATATTTAAATGTTTATTTGTAACACAAAACTACATTTTATATGCGTCCCGAGATTAAAGAAAATAACACAACCCTGAGAAAGATCAATATAGGTTATGTCTGATGGATTTAGAACTCCTAGGTTAGCTTGTCAAACTGCATGTTCAATCCGTATTGAAGATTGTTCTAAAACCTGAGTGTCACCCATAATATTGTTCAATGTATAATATCTCAATCCTAACGAATATACTTACAATCTAATGTCAAAGAGGTAATGGTTGAGACATATTGAGGATCCAGATGATTAACACTTTTTATCCTCCGTGGAGAGGGGGCGCTGAAACTTACGTCAAAAACCTAGCTGAAAATTTTGTGAGAATGGGACATGAAGTCCGAGTGGTAGTAGCTCATCAACCGCTGAGCCCTGGAGAGTATTTCCAAGATGGAGTGTTAGTGAAACGTTTAAAGTCGGTGGGCATGTTTTATGGCGTCCCCATAATGCCTGAGTTATTGCAATATTTAGTTTCGATCGATGCGGATCTAATTCACGTGAATTTCCCGAATCCTTTTAACGCCATCATCGGAGCAGTTGTGTCAAGAATAAAAAAAATTCCTGCTGTTTTGACTTGGCATAATGATCTTCCTTCAGTAACAAAATTAGCGGGCTCAATAGTACAAATTCACGATGGATTAGCTGCGCCGATTTATTTGAAATATTATGACTCCATTATCACTACTTCAAATATTTATCATAAAAAATCCAAAATACTTCGTAAATTCCAAAACAAGACTAGAACCATATTTAACGGTGTAGACTGTAAACGTTTCAATCCTGATGTTTATGCAGAAGACATTAAAGCTGATTTAAAGATTAAAAATTCGAAAGTCATTCTTTTCGTTGCCGCTCTGACTAAATGGCATCGCTACAAAGGATTGGATGTTCTTTTAGAAGCTTTCAAACTCATTCGTGATATGGATATCAAGTTATTGATAGTTGGTGGGGGGGACCTCAAATCAGGATATGAAACGTATACCAAAAGTGTAAACTTGACAGATAAAGTAAAATTTGTCGGTGAAGTTTCCGACGAGTTTCTCCCAAAATATTACTCAATTGCAGATATGCTTGTTTTACCAAGTAAAGATAGGTCTGAAGGATTTGGTCTTACAATATTGGAAGCAAACGCTTCAGGCAAACCAGTAATAGGATCTAACATCGGAGGGATTCCAGGGATACTTACCGATAACGTTAACGGCATCCTTGTCCCTCCCAACAATCCAACTCTTCTTGCAGATGCCATATGTAGACTGTCTTCGAGTGATAAATTAAGAGAGCAGATGGGTGAAAGAGGAAGACAAATAGCCATCATGCATGACTGGAGCAAAGTAGCTGTTGAGACTGAAAAAATCTATTTCGAGTTACTAGACTGATGTTTATGCTACCGCCTTATTCGCTGGGACAGGCGTGTTAATTAGACTTCGCCGATAAGTATTACGGCAAATACTCCTAGAGCAATTCCTAATATGACTCTGAATGAGAAGGTTTCCTTGAAGAAGATATTGCTTGCAATCGCTGTGCCCACTACCAATAGTGCAGTCAATAATGCTGTCAATTTACCTACACCTGTTACTGAAAGAGGTATTCCAATCATTAGACGAGAAACGAATAGAATAACCAATCCTAAGAATATTGCTGGAGTAAATAGATAATTCATAACGAAAATATCATTCCGTAAGGTGACACCAGCATAGGCCACCATAATGAAACCTAAAATCATTATTGCTAAATAAAGCATGGATTTACTTGTTAGATTAATTTCAGCCATCCTATCGAAAGTAATTGTCCCCAGCATACCAGTTCCATACTTGTATAGGAGATATCCTGCAATTCCAGTAGCAGTTATTACGAAAAGCGACAATATGAAAAGCTCTCTTGACATAACCATTATTTCACAACCTAAACAACTTGATTAAGAGCACTTACTTAATTCTTGCGCGATCAGTGTTACAACATCATATCTGAAAATGTGGACGTTACGCTAGGCGACCCAAACATCAAGCAAGAATTGATACCAAATTAGCAGAGAGCCGAGTAGAAAGAAAACCATTGCAACTCCTAGAGCCAATATATTCTTTATTCTTACAACCAGCCATATCGGAAAGATAAAAGCAAAGAATCGTGGAAGAGAAACAAAGTTACCAAAATAAAGCAGGGAAAAGAATAGTATCAAACTGTATACTCCCAGTTTTGAGTCTACCTTGAAAACACAAAAGACAATGTAAGCAAGAAAGAAAATTAAACCCACAACGAGATAATTGAATTCTTGGAATTTCCACACGTTGTAATTAAAGAGTGGTTCAATGAAAGTCTGGAACCACCCAAACTGCATCCCAAGTTGCATCCAATATTCTTGTTGCTTTGAAAAAACAAATGCATCTCCAGTTCGGAGATAGAGATAGTATAACCAACCTAATAGAGTCCCAACCGGGATAGCGAGAACAGGCAGATGTTTAAATTTCTTTTTTGATATCATACTTATCGCAACTGGAATCACGATTACTATTCCGTATGTTTTCGTCAAAGTTGCAACTGCGGCTACCAATGATGATGAAATAAATCTGTCTTTTAGGTTAAGATACCAAGCTGCTAGAGTGGAGAACAGGAACAGAGATTCAGTGTAAGATATAGTGGTAAAGAGAAATATATATGGAAATGCTGCAAAAAACAGAGTTGATAAAGCCGCTTCAGCTTTTGACATATATTTTTCTGCAACTGCTTGAAAGAGTGGAATAGAAGCGATGCCAAAAGAAACTGAAATCACGAAAGCGGCAAGCCACATATCACCCACTGCCATACCAACAATTTTACATAATACAGAATATGCTGGGAAAAATACATACAAGGGATATTGATACCAGACATGAGTCAGTGCGATATAATGTCCTGTATCTTGTGCACTGAATAGGTAGAGCCAAGGCTCTGCAGGTCCAGTTTCACTCCAATAGTCCATCCAAGGCGTGTAGAAACTTCCTAAAATGCTTAGTCGTTGATATATGAAAAATGAGCTAATAACTTTTAAAAGGACGATTATGATGATTGGCAATAAATAACGTATCTTCGTTTGAAGAAACTTATCACTTATCCTAGTTAACATATTCTTAAGCAAGTTCTCTTGAACAGCAAATAAGAGTTGGCCTTACGCATCTAATAGTAGTGGGCATCAGTATTTAGACCAGTAACCTGCTGATTAGAAATTAATGTAAATTAAGGCCCATATGATACAGGCTATTCCTATAGCAATAGAGATTATTGATATGCTGAATAATCCTCCTATCATATTAACGATATCTTCTGCAAACTTAAAGAAAAGGTAAGTAAGCAATGTTACTGTCAAAAAGACTAGGAACAATACTGTAGGGCCCCCATAGCCGATTATCAAGTTAAAATAGTAGGTTACTGCTGATCCTGAAACTAAACCTAATAGAGCCGCCCAATGGATTTTCCGGATAGGTTTTGAGAATAATCCTGCTCCACAAATTAATAAGATTATGAAAGTAGGGATGCTCAGCATACCTTTTGCAATTCCTATGATTGACAGAGTTATTGCCCATAATCCCAGCAGAAAACCTGCTGCTAAAGTAACTATTCCTATTAACCTGTATTTTCCAGTGACGCCTTGAATAATTAATGCGGCCCCAATTATTATCAGAGTCGGTTTGAACCATGTGGATAATTGTTCAAGCATCATTTTCTAGGTTTAGACGCAGCTTTATCTATTTTGACTTCTTGATCTTTCATAGTTGGATTAAACTTATCTTTCAATTCTGGCGTTAATGTTATGTTTGGCTCGTCTTTTCTTGTTACCATATAGCTTGGGATTGAAACCGCGCTTTTCCCAATTATAACATGACCATGTGATATTATTTGTCTTGCTTGATAAATTGTTTTTGCGAGTCCTTTTCTAAAAGTTAAAGTTTGAAGCCGTCTTTCAAGGATATCCTTGATGTCTAGGTCAAGTACATCGTCTATATTTGCATTTTCAGGCAGGATCCCCTTACGGCTGAGGCTTTCTAAGAAATCACTTTCTAGTTTAACTCGTTCGAATTCTTCTTTTCCTAGCAGGGATCTGGCTATACCTCTAATTCTTGATAAGGCGGTTCTTGCTTTCAATAGTTCTCTTTTGTTTCTAAGCCCATATTCTCCTATCAGTTGTAGTTCAGCCGATATTTGCTCTGATCCCCAAGGATTTCTTGGCGAATCATATTTTTTCTTCTGCTTTTTTGGATCCCCCATAACGCCCCTTCCTACTTAGATCATTCTTCTTTCTTCTGTTTGGCCGCGGCTATTAGGAGTTTTTTCTTTACTCCTACAGATCTTCCTGTTCTTCCTGTGCATTTTGTTCTTTGACCTCTGACTTTGAGACCTAATGAGTGTCTGATTCCTTTCCAGCTTTGAATATTCTTCATAAAGTCTATGTCATTCTTTATTCTCAGTGTGAGATCTGCAGTTATTAGATGAATATCTCTTCCCGAGTCTACATCTTTTCTTCGATTGACTAGTCTAGATGGAATTGAATGTTTCGAAAAGTCCGATATTATGTCATCAATTTTTGATACTTCCGCATCTGTTAGATATCCTAATCTAGTGTCTGGCTTCAAGTCTGCAATTTTCACTATTGTGTTTGCCATGCTTACTCCGACGCCTTTGATTTTCGTTAGACCATAGGTGACTTTTTTTGATCCTTCCAGGTCCGTTCCCTTGATTCTGATTATATGTTTGAATTCCTTTGACATTGTTTCTTTGCTCCAGCCGAGTCTGCTTATGAGATATTGATCTCCAAGTTAAGCCTTTCTTTCACATATTTTTAACATAATGTTACAGAATTAATTTCATAAAATTAAAGTAAAGCTAAAAATCCTTCTGAAATCTATAGCTTACGCTTATTTCATTTTTAAAATAAAAAAAAGTAAGGGGGGTAAAGCGTTGATTGCTTTACCTTAGAGGTATTATTGTCTGCTTTCTTCGTAGTAGGTACAGCGACGCTGCTAGTGCAGATACTAAGGCTAGTAGTCCTGCTGCTGGGAATTCTGGTATCGGTATGCCTGACTGCTCAAGATAGAAGTCTTGGCCACTTGATACTCCTCCCCATGTAGAGACTACAGTCCTTGAACCACTAACATAGCCTGGACTCTCTGCAGTTACTGTGTATGTGTCTGGTTGTACGTATGTGTACCATACTCCATCGTATGGTCCCCAAGCCTTGATTGATGCTGCTGCTCCTTGAGATGTAACAGTCTGCCAGGATCCTAAACGGAAGTCACCCATATAGTTTCGTGTATAGGTGAAACCTGCTATCCTTGCCATTCTGTCCATTTCAAAGATGACTGTGGTTATACCCTTGCATGTTGGTGTAGCTGTGACTGTGGATAACTGTATGTAACCTATCTGGTTCTCCTCAGTTACCACAATAGTGTAGGTTTTACCCCACATGATACCGTATGCTTCAAAGTCACCTGTTGGTCCTCTGCCTAGACAGAAGATTGTCTTTGGTCCCATGTCGTTGTATCCTGTAGTTTGCCAGTAGTTTACTCCGTTGCGTACTCCGTCCCATGGTCGTCCCCAGTTAGGACTGTTGGATACTGTTGTGAATGGTCCGAATCCATGAAGCTGGAAGACCCACGTCTGCACGCCTGCTGGCTGTGCAGGGTTAAGTGCTCCTGGCCATGGATACTGGCTGTATGTGCCCCATGTAGCGTATGGGACTGCTGTTATGTTTGCTGCTGCTAGTGTACCGTTCTCATCGAATGCTTCGATTCTAAAGTAGTAGCTGAAGAAGTCTTTTGGTAGTGGTGCTGGTAGTAGTTCAGTCTTAAAGTCTACGACAACCCGGATTTCCGGTCCGACCAGTAGGTATACTGGTACGTCACCTATGCCGCTGCCTTTCTGTGCCCAGACTTCTGGGAACTGCAGCTGCACGTATCCAGGTGTTCTGACGGTTATGGTGTAGATGTCGGTTGGTAGTCCGTGTGCTTTGAATCCGTTGCAGTATAGTATGTTGTCGATTAGTCCACCGGTTCCTCCGGCTGCCCAGATTTGTACACGGTCAGTTGTTGGATCCTGTTGTGCCCAGTTTCTGATCGCATAGTCAGGCGCAAAGATTGATCCTGCGCTTGAACATAAGTCGACCATTATGGTTTCTCCAGGATGTGCCCAATTTACAGGCTGTGTTGGATCTTGGCAGTCACGGCTGAATACTGTGACTTGAAGCACCGCTCCTTGGATCATGTGGAAACTCAATGTACCGTTTGTACAGTATTGTACTGTGTGTTGTGGGAATTCCTGCTGGACGTAGTCTTTCACATATGCCTTGATAGTGTATGTTCCTTCAGGCATACCACGGACAGCTCCGGTTCCAGCCTGTGCATCACACCAAGCATCGTGCTTGCCGATGAGCAGTAGGCTTACACCTAGATTATTGTCTCTACCTTGCCATCCGAAGTCGTCAGTGCTATTCCATGCTTGTACCACACCGTTGGCGTCAACAGCTTCGAATATCATTTGTGCTATGAATCCTGTTGGTGATGTTGGAGGTCCTTCTGCTGATGGTAGTTCCTGTGCGTGGAAGTGGACTGTAGCGTTGATGACTCCTCCTTTAAAGACGTCCATTTCAATGTAGGCTGTTCCTGGGAACTCTACTGCTGGGAAGTCTACAACGTATTCCCTGGTCTGGACATATCCGAAGACCCAGGTTCTTACCCTATAGCTTCCAGGTATAATTCCTGAGGTGAAGTCTGCAAGGAATGTTGGAACGTGACCGTCCCATGCTGTCTCGACTCCGCTGTAGCATGATGGGTCGCCCCAGAATGTACCGAAGGTTCTAGCGTCTTGAGCACGGTCGAATGTGAAGTCTTGCCAGGCAACTATTGACCCGTTAGAATCGACTAGTTCTTGCCATGCCCAACCGTATCTTCCTTCAAGTGCATCCATTTGGGCACCTGTAAGGTAGTTTGCCTGTAGTTCAGCTGCTAAGTCTGCTGGTTCTAGATCGTCAGTTACTCCGTTGGACATCATGTCGGCCCATATGTTCTTCATCTGAACAGATTGTGCTCCCTCAGTAAACCAGTACCATATACCGTCGGCTGGACCGAGCCCGTCAGGTGGAAGCACACCGGTGCCTCTCACATCGGCTCCTCCTGGAACGACAGGTAGAGTCTGGAGTCTGGTTGGGAATCCGTCAAGTGTTACATATTCTGGCCAGTCTACTGGACCTGTTGGACATTTACTGTGGACCTTGGTTTGGAGTTTCGCGGTTGGACAGACGTAGATGTCTATACCGTTGAGTGATTGCCCACGCTTGATTGTTATCTGGGTTGCCAAAGTTCTTGGAACGAACCCAGCAGCATAAGCTGTCAAGGTGTAGACTCCTGCAGCCACGCCTTCTACTTCATAGAAGCCATGACTTCCAGTCTGTCGGTCCTTCCAGTTATGACCTTGTCCCGGTAATTCTCCAAGGAACCATCCGACAGCACATACTGGTCTGCCTGTAGGCTCATTGGTTATCGGGTCGAGAGCTGTTCCCTCAGCCACGACTTTACCAGAGGTGTCAACTCCTTCACCATAGAATTGGCCGTAGTAGTATTGGCTGTGTCCACAGTACCTTACTGTTCCAGAGATGTATCCTGGGTCAATCTCGCCTTTAACGAGTATGACTGGATAATTCTCAGGATAGAAGGTGTCGTATTTCTCAAAGTGTCCATTGAGGTATCCTCCCCATGGATCCATGTCATAGGTGTCGCCACCAACTCCAGTTTGACCAGGAAGAATCGGCTCGCCTGGATCTCCAGGTGGAGATCCTGCAGCACGACCTGGTGATCCTGGTGCTTGCCATCTCTTAGGTATTCCACCAATGGTGTCGATTTTATCAATGAAGTAGGTGTCTGGTGTAGAGTCAACGTCAAGGTTAAAGTATGGTTGTAGTGTACCTGTGTAGAATGTCTTGAAGAAGTATTTTCCGGCACAGTTTGGAGCTTTCATGTTGAGAATCTTGACTCTGTAGCAGCCTGCGAATTCTGATTCATCACCATTAGTATTAGCTGGACTGATCTGGCGGTCAAGCCATGGGTCCATACCAGGTGGATAAAGGAATCCTGCACTGCCAGCATAGTCTGGATCATCAACATACTTGAAGTCGAAAGCAACACCGGTAGTATCTTGGAAGTGGCTGTCGAGGTTAGTGCGTTCATTAACTGAGTAGAGTGGGTTTGGTACCTGTGCGTCATTGTTTCCACCTATCGTAGAATTCTTGACGAATTCTGCTGCTGGGTGGTATGTTGGGTCGGATGTTATTCGGACGAACCACCAGTTGGGTGCAACTGGGTGGCGTGAACCGAACTTTCCGGTCTCAATCATTTGGTGATCGTTGGTTATTGTGGTCTCGATGTTTGATGTGTCACCGAAACCTTGGTTGGTTGTTTGAGCATCACCCCAGCCTGCTTCCCAATTTACTGGTGGAGTGAATTCTGGTGGAATAGCGATGTAGATGTATCTACTTGGCTCAAAGAGTGAGAATGGTGGTCTTGAGACAAAGTTCTCGCTTTGTCCTCTCCATGATATGTTGATTGGCCCGCTTTGTCCATCCCATGCGCGTTGCTCTTCTTCGATATCGTCAGCGATGCAAATGTAGACGAATAGGTCACCCACGGTATCGGTGAGAACAGCTCCGTCTGGAGAGTAATAGTTGAATTGGTCACTTGGCGGAACATAGAGTGCTCCAGGTCTTACAAATGATATGTGACCTGGGACATGTCCTCCCCAAGATTGGGTTGCCATGTTGTTGCCATTTGGCGGAACATGGTACCTCAATTCATCATTGCCGGCTCCACTTGTAGGTTGTACAGGTAGACCTCCGGCGTTTGTCTCTCCAATGTTTCCTGCGAGCTGGTCACCCAACGTATAGTGGGCTGACACTTGATTTACAGTAGCTATTGCAGATAGTACGAATATAGTTACGCA
>Ga0154710_143_pt5 | contig 25354 bp, 26 predicted proteins | sample Rifle2008BG13ft_FD_105570 | JGI IMG/M metagenome (GOLD analysis project Ga0154710, IMG submission 105570) | Candidatus Bathyarchaeota archaeon RBG_13_38_9
TGGAAAGCCTTTGAGAGAAGTTTACGATGGCCTTTATGCAATATTTCGAAAGTTCCACCTATGGCAACTATCCGCATTGGTTTTTTTTCACCATTCAAAGACACAGATTATCACTTGCAAAAATTCAAGAGAATTAAGTCATAACTCTTAATATTCGACCACGATTAGATACATTTTCCGATCTTTAACCTGCATGAATTTGAGTATATTTGTTGGTGAAGAATGTTGCATATAGTAGTTGGTATAACAGGAGCCAGCGGCGCAATATATGCTTGGAGATTTCTAGAAGTTCTCAAAGAGAGAGGAATAGATGCATCAATAATAATTACAAATCCAGCACAAGAAATCTTTGAACTAGAACTTTCGAAAAAACCTGAAGACATACTAAGAATGGCAAAACAACATTATGATATTGATGATTTTTCTTCTCCACTTGCTAGCGGGTCATATCAATTCGATGCGATGGTCATTGTGCCATGTTCGATGGCTTCAGTAGGAGCTATAGCAAGTGGAAATTCCAGGAATTTACTGTTAAGAGTTGCAGATATATGTCTAAAAGAGGGGCGACCTCTGATCATTGTTACTAGAGAAACACCTTTGAATTCAATTCATCTTGAAAATCTTTTGAAATTGAGTCGTACGGGCGCTGCAATCATTCCAGCAAGTCCAGGATTCTATCATAAGCCCAAAACCATACAGGATCTTGTAGACTTTATCGTCGGCAGAATACTTCTAAAACTTGGTTTAAAACAAGATCTATTTAATCCCTGGGGAAAAGATCTATCTTAATATCTGAATATCTAATATCGACTGAATAAGTGAAAAAGTGAATGGCAGACCTTAGGTCATATATCCAAGATTTACAAAGAGAAGACGAACTAATAGAAATCGACAAGCCAATAGATACTAAATTTCAGGCATCATCACTGATCAAAAAACATGATGGTAAAAAGGCCATTTTATTCAAAACTAAAAACAAAAACATAATCGTTTCGGGCATATGTGGAACAAAGAAAAAATTGTCATTGGCCCTCGGAATGCCTATAGAGAAAACTAGACCATTCATAATGAAGGCTATTAATTCTCCACAAAATCCCGACTCCGATGGAGCTCTTGAAGCTAAAATACAATTATCGGGCCTTAATGATTTACCAATTCTAACACATTTCGATAGAGACGGCGGACCATTCATAACCTCAGCCATAGTATCTGCAAAAATACCAGATGAGAATAAAGAAAATGTCTCATTTCACCGCTTCATGGTCATTGACAACCACCACATGGCAGTAAGAATCGTTCCTCGACATCTCTACAGAATTTGCAAAATTGCCAAAAATTCAGGTCAAAAAACGCTCGATATTGGAATCGCTATAGGTCTACATCCAGCTGTTCTTATTGCAGCTGCGTGTCCTGCACAATTCGGTGTAAGTGAATACGGAATTGCCAATAGACTGCTAAATGGTGAACTGAAAACAGCAAAATGCAAAACCATTGATGCACATGTCCCAGCAGACTCAGAAATTGTTATTGAGGGAAAAATTCTTCTTGATGAAGACGTTGATGAAGGTCCTTTTGTAGATATGACTGGCACATATGATATCATCCGCAAACAGCCTTTAGTAAAAGTGGAAAATATTTTTTGTAGAAAGGATTTCATTTATCATGCGCTACTTCCTTCTGGGATGGAACATGGATTACTTATGGGCATGCCTCAAGAATCAAAAATTGCTGAAACTGTTGCAGGAGTTATTCCAAAAATAAAAGATGTAAACCTAACTCCTGGCGGTTGCCACTGGCTCCATGCAGTGGTTTCAATTGAAAAACAGACAGAAGGAGATGCCAAAAATGCGATTCTTGCAGCATTTGCAGGTCATCCTTCACTTAAACAAGTAATAATCGTCGATACAGACATCGATGTAAATGATATGAAAGATGTTGAATGGGCAATGGCTACTAGATTTCAAGGAGACCGAGGATTGGTTATGATAAAGAATGCACGAGGGTCAAGCCTAGACCCATCTGGAGATCAAAAATTAAACCTTACAACCAAGATCGGAATTGACGCTACAATGACCTTTCTTAAACAAAAAGGGAATTTTGAAAAAGCCAAAATCCCCCACAATCACGAAGTGTGAAAGCAGAACATTGTACCTCACAGCGGAAGAAGAAAAAATTCTCAACAGAGAGTCAGGGGAAGCTCCAGCAACCGCAATGAGATTGCTGGTGACCATGGGCGAGGTCTTTGATGCTGATAGATTAATACCAATAAAAAGCGCACAAATATCAGGAATCTCCTATAAAACAATCGGAGATGCAGGTTTAGAATTTATTCAAGATTTCTCCCGATTAGGAGCTAAAACCTCAGTCTATACTTCTATTAATCCCACCGGCATGGATCTAGATGATTGGAAAGAAATTGGAATTCCTGAAGATTTTGCTATAAATCAGAAAAAAATAATTTCGGCATTGAATGATATTGGTGTAGAGTCAACATGCACATGTACACCATATCTGCTGGAAAATATTCCAAAGTATGGAGACCATTTAGCTTGGGCGGAGTCATCAGCAGTAATATATGCAAATTCAGTTTTAGGCGCGATGACAAATCGTGAAGGAGGCCCTATCGCACTTGCAAGCGCCATCATAGGTAAGACACCATTATATGGTTTCCACATTAAAGAAAATAGAAAGCCTACTATTTCCATCGATGTTCAAGATGAACTAAAAAACGAACTTGACTTCAGCCTCCTAGGGTTTTACATAGGAAAAAAAGTAAGTGGTGAGATACCGCTAATAAATCTACCAACTGGCTTCATCAACAACATATTTCTTAAAACATTAGGAGCCGCCATGGCAACTTCAGGAGGCCAGGCAATCTATCACATCAAAGACATTACACCAGAGTCCAAAGATTTCAAACAGGAAAAACTTAGAGAAAAGATAACTGTCAAACGTTACGATCTAAATGAAACAAAAGAATCATTATCACAAGAAATCGATCCTGACATTGTCTTTATAGGATGTCCTCACTGCAGCATAGAAGAAATAGAAGAGATTTCAGAAATTTCTAGAGGGATCCGATTCGTCAAGAAACTATATGTATGTACATCAAGACACGTATGGAAAATTGCTAAATCAAAAGGATACATAGATAAAATTGAAAAGGCTGGTGGACGAGTACTAAAAGACACATGTATGGTCGTCACTCCTCTTGAGCGAATGGGAATAAGCCGAGTGATGACAAATTCTTCTAAGGCCGCTTATTATTTACCTACACTATGTAAATCAAAGGCATGTCTTCGAGATCTAAAAGGCTGTATGAATTATGCGATCGATAGAAATTGAGATCAAAGGAAGAGGCCTTATTCATGGTATTGCCCAAGGAGAGGCTTTAGTAACTAGTCAACCAATCTCTTTCTTAGGCGGCGTGGATCCTAAGACAGGTTTAATCATAGAAAAAGGACATGAAATTGAAGGGTCCAACATTACAAAGAAGATACTGATATTTCCCAATGGTAAAGGAAGCACAGTAGGATCTTATACATTGTTTGCAATGGCAAAGAATGGAACCAAACCAGCCGGAATAATAAATCGTAAAACTGAACCAATAATAGCAGCAGGTTGCGCTATCGCAAAAATTCCATTGATCGACAATCCAGAGATAGATCCAATAAAACAAATAGATACCGGAGATTTTGTAATAATTAATTCATCAGAAGGCTTAATAAAAATCAAGAAAAAAGAGACATAAACGAGAGTTTTTTCAATAGTCACAATCAATAATCATTTTATTATAATATTTTTTCCTTTAATTAATCGAGATGATTGCTAGATGAATGTTCAAAAAAACATAATAATTCTCCAATTCTCAAATGTAGTAACTACAATCATCGTCTTATTATTCAATATGTTAATTTCATCAGGATTCTTTCGTGGAGCTGAATGTTGCGACTGTGGCAACCATATCATTGCTAATCATCGTAATCATTATAACAATCACTATCTTGACTGAAAGAAAAAAGCCTAATTTTGTTTTTCCCTAAAAGCTATTTGAAAACAATGAGATGGCCTCACAGACATCATAAAAAGCATGGTAGCCCGGGGGAGAATTTCGAACAAACACATTTTTTTCGAACTCCCGTCGACGGGTTTCTTCTCCTTAGAGGAGGATCCAGAGCCCGCTATCCTTAATCGTGTCTGACCACATATTGACCGCTAGACGACCGGGCTAGCCTCCGTCTCAATTGACGGTTGCAACTTGAATTCAAGGATTAAATCTTTAAACTTTCCATTTTGTTTGATAGTTTACTAAAATTTGATGTTATTCTTACTTGATGGTTTTATGTAAATATTGGATGATGCATTATGCTTATATATGAGTAAGACTTAAATATTAGTTGTGCAGACCAGAAGGGGCGTCTCGGCTCAGAACTGCTTAGTTTTATACAAAGCGTTTTGTTAACACGCGAGATGCTATGCTCGAACATAAATTGAGATGAATAAGATTGCCGACTAATGAAAGAAAACCAATTAAACTTACAAATTGTCCTGAATGCAACAGTAAAGATCTTATTGAAGATTATGATCAGGGCGAGATAGTATGTCATGAATGCGGTTTGGTCATTACAGAGCAAACATTGAATCAAGGACCAGAATGGCGAGCATTCACACAAGAAGAAAGAAATTCACGTGGAAGAGTAGGTGTACCCATTTCATTTTCAGTTCACGATAAAGGATTATCAACTGTTATTGACCGGGTAAATCGGGATGCTTACGGAAGACAACTACCACTCAACACACGTCTTGAAATGCTAAGACTTAGAAAATGGCAGATTAGAACAAGAATTCACTCATCTGTAGACAGAAATCTTGCTCAAGCAATGGCAGAATTAGATAGACTAACCGATAGATTACATATTCCAAATTCTGTAAAAGAACGAGCTGCAGTGATCTATAGAAAAGCACTTGATAGTGGACTTGTAAGAGGTCGCTCGATAGTAGCGATAGCCGCAGCTTCACTTTACGCAGCATGCAGAGCCACAGAAACACCTAGAACTCTAAAAGAAGTAGCAGCTGACAGCAGGATAAAGAAAAAAGATGTTGCCCGATGCTATAGATTACTACTTCGTGAACTTGACATAAAAATGCCTGTAGAAGATCCAGTAAGATGTGTATCAAAAATATCTTCCAAAGCCGATATTTCAATGAAAACTCAAAGAGGCGCAATAAAGATCCTTAAAGAATCACAGAGAATAGGAATCGCAGCCGGAAAAGATCCAATGGGTCTTGCAGCAGCTGCACTCTATGTTGCATGCGTGTTAGAGGGTGAAAAGAAAACACAGAAAGACATAGCTGAAGTTGCCAATGTTACAGAGGTCACTGTGAGGAACAGATACAAAGGACTTAAAGAAGCTCTGGGATTAAATGTATAAGATCTAAGTGAGAAAACTAATCTCACAATTTCTTCTTTTTTTGAATAATCGCTAAGAAATTTTAAGCAAGAAAACAGTAACTAATAATGTTTAGGTTTAATCGCTAGTTAGTTCTGTTTCTTCGGGTTCTTTACTTTCATCAAGTTCCATTAATAAATATCCAGAATATCCACATTCTTCACAAGTAAATTGTGTTGGTAAAAGCCAACCATCCAAGGATCCTAATCCAAGAATTGATGGGCTTCCACATTTAGGGCAGAATTGAATACCAGATTTTTGACGTTTAAGATTTTTTAAAGTTTTAGCGATATCATGAAATTGCATATCATAATAGACTCCTTAATGGACTTCGATATTCGAAGTTGGAAAACCTTCATCAGTTAGTAGTTTTTTGACTTTGTCTCTATGGTCTCCTTGGAGGAGTATCTTACCATTCTTCGCGGTTCCTCCGCATGCACATTTTGCTTTGAGTTTAGTTGCAAGTTGACTCAGTTCAATACTTTTGGGGTCTATACCTTCAATTACTGTTGTTGCTTTACCCCATTTCCTCAGTTCTTTACGTATTATTATGACCTGTTGTTCCATGCTTATTGTGCCGCATACACATATATCCTTAGGAAGACCACAAACAGTACATACATCTGTCATAATTTGGTGCTCAAACCTCCTGACTTAAAATATTACGATTAAATTCAGAATTAGAACTATCACAGTTTGAAGATTCATTAAAAGTCTTTGACACTAGAGCTGCTGTTTCTTTGGGCCTACATTCAAAACACGGTCTATGCAGAATTCTACGACTCCCTCTCAATATCCTTTAACATAAAATAATTTCCTATCAACCATATTTAAATCCTCGGATCTTAACCTTTGATTGTGATTTACTGTAACTTTTTTTTAGAATTATATGATAAACCGTATAATGATATTTCTTGATAAAATATCGTGTCTAGCTTATTGATTGCTTGTAAGGTTTGAATACTAATCCAAACCTTCGCATTCCATGCTTTAATTCATGAGTCAAGTCATTTTCATTTTTATGATACAGTTGCCTTCGTACATCAAAGGCAGAAATAGATTCTTCAGATGACACTTTCAATTTGTGAAATACTTCATCATCAACTGAATTTCCAATTAAAACATAGTATCTTTCAAAATTCTCCGTAATATTCGATGCAGTAATAGATTCATCGAATAGGAATTTAATATTAGATTTATCGCATTTTGTTGCAACATATTCCTCAACATATTTTTTTATATCATCTAAGAGTTCTTGTTTTGATTCAAACTGATCTCTTATGCTTCTAATCTCCCGACATGGAACTCCTGCCGCTAAAGTATATGATGAGATATCCTTGAGTACTATCGATCCCGATCCTATTATTGAATGATCGCCAATATTGACGTTCGCACCAATATGTATACCAGGTGCCAATGATGCTCTACGTCCTATTGTAACAGGACCTGATTTCCTTTTTACTCTGCCTTCTGTAACCCAGGTGTAATTCATTTCATGTGTATAGATGTTTGTGTAGCTGATTATTACTTCCTGTCCTATTTGCACAGGTTCCGTACAGTCAACAAACATACGTTGACCAAAATAACTTCCGAATCCCAACAAAAATTCTGAACCTGAAACAAAACAATCTCGTTCAACATATGAATCCTCTTGAATAGTCAACTTTTTGCAAAAAAATCTTGTATTGTCCCTTAAAGTTACTCCATCACCAATTGTAACTTCTCGAAAATTCGGACTCCAAATGAAAGATCCTTTACCAATACGAACTCGTTCACCTATATTGGCACCGAGTTTACGGTATAATGCAATTTTTGGAGCAGAATAGGGCAACCAGGATAATGCCTCTATTGTAGGACGCTTTAAATTCATTGTTCAATTCACTTCTATGACATATTCCCAATAAATATACATGATATTAATGAAATTGTTGGATAGTAGAAATAAGATTTCAAAGTAGTGGGCATGATGCTTCCAGGGCCAAATAAGATCGACATAGTACTTCTTACTAAAAATAGTGAGAAACCTTATCTGAAAATGTGCTTGGAAAGCATATACGCAAACATACCAGTTAGAAAACTAATTGTAATAGATGGTTACAGCTCAGATAATACACTTCGACTTCTTGACAATTACCCTAATGTTTCAATAATACAGATGCATGGAAGTCGTGGGACATCAAGACAAAAGGGCATAAATGAAGTTGAGACCGAATGGTTTGCATTCATAGATAGTGATGTAATTTTATGTAAAAAATGGTATGATAATATCAGAATAAACATCAACGATTCAATTGGTGCGGTATGGGGAGTAGCTATACCAACATCTCCAAGTGATCTTAAACGATGTTTGGCAGTTTCAAAGTTTTACCGTAGATCTCTAGAGAACACAATGCTAATAGAAGGAAATCGTAGAGGCATGCTACATGATACAATTATTCGCACAAGCCTATTAAAAGACATTAAAATTCCAAGTGAACTACATGTTTGGGAAGATCATTACCTCAAACAACACATCATCAATAAGGGATTTAGTTGGATCTCCACAAATTCAGCTTACTGTCATCATTTTGCTAATCTTACTGCAAGAAACATTCAAGACCTAATTGATTTTGGCAGAATATCGAGAGCCTATGGGTACTATAGTTGGAGAAGAATTTTTTTATTTGCGATTTTAGGACTTCCAAAAGCATTTTGGATATACGCAATAACTCGAGATGCTGATGTAGCAAAATGGCAGTTCGATGCATATCGAATGATAATTGCAGGTTGGTTATCAAATGAAACCCGGCCAAAAATCAACTGATAATGATTTTAAAGTGAAAAATGATCGCCCCAACATCGCCAGTTGCATTCCTGTAAGCGACAGAGAATCAACATTGAATAAAATGTTGGAATCACTGTTAAAAATTTCTTACGAAAAAAATAAAATCACCCTAATATTTTATGATGGTTCAATAGATGGCTCATCTCAAATCATTAAGAATTTCATAAAAAATAATGGATCAGAATATCATAAAGTAATTCACGAAAAAGAATCATCCTCATCAAAAGGAAATATCGCTAAAGCCCGAAATGGGTGTTTCAAATTAGCGATAAACACTAATACAAAATATATTTTCAGCATCGATTCTGACGTAGAGATACCACTTAATGCAATTCAAGAATTATTACAACTTATTGAGCAGGACCAAGAAATAGGAATTGCATCAATACCCTACATCTATCTCAACGATGATCCAAAGTCACCTAGTTCTCTTCTTGTTGACATCACATTAGGTTGTACAATCATATCCAGAAATCTACTCGACAGGATTAACTGGCATATTGATGAGCGTTTTGGTAAAGCAGATGATCTATGGCTAGGATCTCAAGCAGAGAAATTGGGATTCAAAGTTGTCAAACATGAAACTGAAAAAGCTAGACATCTAAGAAATTTCAATTATAAAGAACATCTTAAACATAGATTAACGCAAGTTCCAAATTACCATTATTTACTTCTTAGAGATGGATTATTAACTAAACGTCTTAAACGAACCTATGTTTATTATGCCCTCTATTTGATTACCTTAGCATCATTATCAATCGATCTATTATTTGCTATAATCTTTATACCACTGATTGCTATTGGCCTTTGGCATCATCACTCACTAAAGAAATTCATCCGCTCACTTTGCACTGGTATGATCATGATTTTTGGTTTTATTAATGCCATAATTAGAAATGCTTCTCGAAAGATAATTAGGAATTCAACGCATTTCTGAAAATAACAAATATGCTCCAGCAGCTATGAAAAACAATAAGAAAAATGGATAGAACCACATAACAAGTCCAGAAATCCCAAGAACTAGTAAAGCCATAAGATCAAACCAATCGCTATTCTTTTTTGGAATGGATTTTCCTTCATATCCTGCTTTTTTTAATACGATTATTGTGATAATAATATTTGAAGCAATTAAGGTCAGATATAGGGAAGTTACCGAAAAAAGTGCGCCGCCTATTGGTTTAGAAGTTTCCGGTAGTGGCAGAGGCATATCTTGGTATAGACTAGGAAAAACTTGCGTCAATATGATTATGTCAATTATAGCAAGCACAGCTACAGTTACCAGAAGAACTGCTTTGTATTTCAACGCTCTCACTTACTGCCGTTCATTTCTCATTTATAACTTTATACTCTCATCGAAATATACTTGATTAAAAGCATTACATATGCATTACAAATTTGATAGTATTGAGAGTCTTTTCTATATATATATGTGAGGAACAATTTTTTATTTGGAATATACTAATCTATCATGTAACTTCGAGAGTATTATGTTTCTCGATAATCGATAAAACCAACGCGTCAAAAATGTTAAAAATAGGTGAATTGTTTGAGTTCCAGCCCTAAAGCGAATCACGAAATCGATATCAATATTTCTGAAAAGCGAATAAAAATTCCTAAAGAAAAAGTTCAAGCCTTAAAAGGATCTGTCGGTGGCAAAATGCTTGCTAAAATGAAGAAAGAATTCGTAGATTGTCCAGTAACTTTAACCACTATTTCATTTGTTGAATGTTTTAGCTGTGAACATTTTCTTAGAAGACTTAAAGGCAAAGTCCATTGCGCAGCACCATGATATTAAATTTGTTCATAATTACCGCTTAAGTAATTTTATTGATACAAGATAACATCTCGGCGCCACGCTTTTTACAATTCTCCCGTCTGTTTGGACGATATTGTTATTTTTAATTATCCCACTTATTTCTGTGAATGCTTTTTTAATTGGGGATTCGTTTTTTGATGGATAAATAAAATCGTAATAATGAATTATACCTCCTTCATTTAGTTTTGATATAGCTAAATTCAAATATTGTTTCGATTTGACTGGTAAAGGGAGTAAAATTCTATCAACTTTTTTTTGAAATAAATTCTGTGTAAATTCTTTTGCATCAGCTAATACTGCTACTATTTTTCTTCTTTGTCGGTTTAGAATTATATTTCTTAAACAAAGTCTAATTGATTCTGGATTAATATCTACATTAAAAATTATTACGTGAGTTCTCATTTTTGCTATCTCTATTGAAAAACTTCCTAATCCACCAAACATATTGAGCACAATTTCACAAGATTTAACATCATTAGCAATTAATTCACGCTCTCTGACCAATCTAGGTGAAAAATGCACAGATGCCAAATCAACATAGAAGGAACACCCGTTTTCATGGTGTATAGTGCATGTTCTATTTTCACCTAAAATCTTCCTGTAACTTGGTATGCGAAATTCGCCACTGACAGATCCCGATTTGCATAGGACAACTTTTATTCGTTTATTCGCCTCAATTATCTTTCTTGCATCTACAACTTCACCGCTTTCTGATGGTCTACTAATTACTGCAATATCGCCTAAAATGTCAAATCTAAGTCCCATTTATCTCCAATTATTATCAATTACTTCTAATACAAAACCTTTAATTCGATCGCTCAGAATGTCAGATTAAGGTTATGATAATGGAGTCCTCTGATAATAAACCTCCAGTGGGCATCGTCTACGAGTGCATTAGTTGCAGTTCAAAGGTTACTTTAGAACAACTTTCCATAACCCCTGAAGTCAAATGTCCAATATGTGGTTATAGAGTGTTGAAGAAAGCTCGTGCTCCAATAGTAAAACACGTTAAAGCCAGATAAGATTCTTCGTTAAATATTTTATATCGTAGAAAACCATAATATGCAATAAAAATGAATAATTTAAAATGTTCAAATTTTCAATTATCTAAATATTATTTTGTTTTTCCAAATGAAATAATTTGGAAATGTCAAAGATGTACTTTATGTTGTAAGGATTCACGCAAACATATCAGACACATTAAAATACTAAAGCAAGAAGGGATTGGATTATCCCGTAAAATTAAAGTTCCACTAGAGCATTTTGCTGTCCCTACTCTAGATAAAACATATTCTCATGAAATTTTAAAATATAATGGCAAGTGTATATTTCTTAAAGATAATATTTGTAAAATTTATGACAGTCGACCATTGATATGCCGATTCTATCCATTTGAAATGAAATTAATTGAAAAAGATATTTATCACATATTATTTTCTGGAAAAGAATGTAATGCAATTGATAAAGGGAAAAAATTAAATAAAGAATATTTTAGAGAACTGGCTAAAAATGCATTAAAAAATTTCACAGATTAATTTATTTCAGATTATTATCCCCTTTTAGAGGTACTCGTTATTGAAACTAGATCATTATCTTTCAACTTATAGTCTTCTCCTACTCTCATTTTGGTTCTCGCATCTGTTGCATACAGAAATCCTTTACCAATTTCCGTATGTATCATGCTTGCAAGATCTTTGGCAGTTGCACCATAAGGAATAAGATATGCATCCGGCAGTACTCTACCTTTATGGTCTGAAAAATTCTCAATATTCTCAACAGGATATACGGTTATCATGTTAAGGAGTTTAAAGAATGCAAAATTGATTGCATTCTGAATTCCAGTAGATCCTATTTTCAACAAAATTTCATCTGATATTTTTTGTAATCCTTGTAATTGTTCAAGGTTTAATTTTTCTTTATTTAATATATTGAATTTATCATTTCCAGGTTCATAATTTGTCAAATTCTTTTGGCGTGATCGTCTCAAAGCTAACTCTGCCTCTGCAGAACATGGAATAGTAACATGTCCTGATTTTTCAATTCTAGATACATTGTCCATGCTTCCAGAAACATCAATCTTGTTAGCAGCTATTATCATGGGCTTTGAAGACGTTCTGATATTATGTATTAATGTGATCAAATTTTCTTCAGACCAAGAACTAATATTTTCAGGCATAAGACGCAATTTTCTCACTTCATTTTCTATCGATGATCTTCTTATTGCCAATCCACTAAGTCTATCTGCAAAACTATCGATAAGTTCATCAATACCGATTTTTCCTTTTCGTAAGATTTTATCCCAATCACGTTTTAAAATTCTTAACATCCACATATCGAGTTCTCTGTCAAGGAATTTTATGTCTTTCATTGGATCATGGGTTCCTGCAGGACAAATCTTTCCTTCAACATCAGTAGCTCCTGATGCATCAACAACATGAATCAGCGCATCTGCAGTCATTATTTCATCAAGAAATTTGTTACCCAGACCTTTCCCTTTCCAAGCGTCAGGAACTAAGCCAGCACAATCTATGAGTTCAATAGGAATCATTCTTGTTCCATTAATGCAAGTCGAGTTTACTGGATCATCTTTAACCCCTATCTCTTTACATATACATTTGACTCTAACATATCCAACTCCATGATTGGGTTTTATGGTAGTGAATGGATAAGCTGCCACGGGTACACTTATCATTGTGGCAGCTGTGAAAAAAGTTGACTTTCCAACATTTGGTTTTCCTACGATCCCTACAAGTCTTTTCAATAAAAATCCCAAAATCAATAAATTATTTTATCAATTTATTTTTTATTATTTTTACGTTTCAATTTTTTTTACTTTTATTATTTCATTATTTACTGTTTTCATAATCTTATTTTCATGATTTTTTCCATTCTAACTATTAATTTTACTTTTTTCACATAATCACAATCCATATTGTGCAACCGTAACTAAAAAGTTGTATGTGTCAATTGTGACCTTTATGGTTTTACTTTTTCATGCTATTAAAATAATTCTGCAAGCTAAATAAATAAATACAATAATTTATAAAAATTAAATGTAAAAACAAAATTAAAAGCGCTAAATAAAAATAATAATCTATGTATAAAATAATAAAGAAGATTGTTTATTTTTTTAAAACGTTATGTGTCACAGTTCGATACATATATATATCATAGGTGTCGCATAGAAATTATTGCGGATAAATTGTTTAATCCTTTTAACTTCAATTCCAATCAGGAAATAAAAAATCAAATCCCAATCAATAATTATGATACTGAAGGAACAAACACATTTTACAAAATATTAGGTGCATCTCTTCTCGTATGCATGAACAATCAGAAATCAACAAAATTTCCTAAAAGCATAAACCTGATTAAACATACAACATCTTCCTTTGAAAACCAGCTCGAAACAAGACTCTGTGACACACAATATCTTGCTTCAAAAGATCTGTTATCAAGCAGACTACTAAAAAGAAAACACTATAATTATGGCGCTTACTTAGCAGCGCTAACCTCTCTACCAATCCTTTCAAACTCTGCACAAAACAAAGATATTCTATCTTCAATGATTGCTAAAACATCAGCCATCTCAAGCATAAAAATCCTAGATAATATTCATGACAAACTAGTGGACAAAAAGGACGCAGTAAAATCACAACGTAAGCACCTAAAAGCATTCACTAATGACAATTATTACATTGAAAACAATTTAAACTTCATTGCTAAAGCAGAAAATTCTTGTATGAACATGGCAAGATGGACATTTGAATCTGTTAAAAAAGGTCTGAACGACGATTCCGAATCATTACGAATATATCGAAAAGACTTCGCAGATTATATTGAGGGACAAATAAGATCAATGGATGAAAAATCAAACAGGACAAGAAATCTTCCAACAATTCAAGAATACATTAAGAAAGTTAATGAAAAAAGTGTTGGAAAGATATGGGTAGATATAGACTTTTGTTTTCTTGAAAAAGCATTAGGTCAACTTGATAAGAATAATTTACAGAACATTCTTTTGATAAGAGAAGCAGCGGATTATTTCTTCAAAGGATGTAATCTTTATGATGATATTGCAGATCTTGAAGAAGACTTGAACCTGGGGATATACAATAGTGTGCCTCTACTTGCACTAGATAGGGGTAAGATTAATCATTCAGATCTAAACATCGGAAAGACCAAACTTATGGAAATGTTAAAACGTAAAGGTTCAATCGATGAGGCTTTGCAACTAGCAGATTTAATCTTTCTGAAAGGTTTTGAACCTCTCAATAAGGCCAAAGAATTAAATGATGTAGCCGATATTGATGCACTGATTTTTGGAGCAAAAATCCTACGTATGTTCGCCATAAGAAAATGGGCATTCCATCAGCCAAGCCTTGATACTATGTTTAAAACAGCATTATCTTTAGGCAGTTTGAGATTATATCATATTCCAGACAAAATCGCTGCCTACTCAATTTATTCTTAAAGACTAAATCCTAGAACATTTCAAACATATCTTTTTCTAACGAATACATTAAGATATGCAGTTATTGGTTGACTTTGAGTAGTCAAAACTTTGACGTCATAATAGCCGGTGCAGGAATTGCTGGATGTTCAGCAGCAAACATCATTGCAAAAAATGGATATAGAGTTGCATTAATAGATGCTCTTCCTGAATCAAAAATAGGCATGAAAGTCTGTGGTGACGGTGTTGCACTTCACGATTTTTATGAGTCCAACATACATCCTCCTACAAAAAAAGAAATTGAAAGAGAAGTAGATGAAATCAAATTCTTTACAAATTCACAAACTCATATTTTTTCCATAATGGGCAAAGGATTAACAGTAAACAGATATCATTTTGGTCAACGCCTACTCAAAGACGCTCAAGATCAAGGTGCTCAATTATTTTCCAAGAGGTTAGTTACAAGTGCATTATTGTCAAATGGAAAGGTCTTAGGTATCAATACTAAACAAAAAGAAAATAAAACATTTTTCAAGGCTCCAATAACATTTGACGCTACAGGAATTGTGGCATCAGTAAGAACTAGCCTCCCCTCAACTTTGTACATAAATGAAAGTGTCAATGCTTTCGATACAGGAATAGGATATCGAGAATATCGTCAATTGGATAAAAGCTTCGGTAATTTTTGTGCAATCTATTATAATTGGGATGTATCTCATGGAGGATATTGTTGGATAATACCTAAAAGAGATAATTTAGTGAATACAGGAATCCTAATTCCATCAAGTCGAAACGTAGATGCCAATTTTCTAAAGAATAGATTTAGTTCATTTTTAAAAATAAATACTCATCTAAAGAAATCTAAATGTCTCAAATCAGAAATTGGCCTTGTTCCACTACGACATCCATTATTGAATGCAGTCTCGGATGGATTAATTTCGATAGGCGATTCTGCATTTCATACTAATCCATTGAACGGTTATGGAATTGGTCCAGCCATGTTATCCGCAAAGATTGCTGCAGAAACAGCAATGTTTTGTCTAGAAAAGAATAAATTCTCACGTGATGATCTTTGGAAATTCAATTATGACTACATGTTAAAATGTGGTAAGCGCTACACAACCAATAAAATCATGAAAGATTTTATTCAAACACTTAATCGAGTAGAAGCAGAACATTTTTTCAAATCCTTAGGAATAAAAAAATATTACAAATCGGGTAATTTTATTAAAGAATTATCTAATCCAGATAAAATAAAGCTATTATATAGTTTATCAAAGAGAAGATCTCTTTTCAATAATTTTTTAAAATTAATTATTAAAATAAAATCCGTATCATCACATTGTGATAAATATCCAAAAAGTTCTTTGAAATATAACATTTGGTTAAATGAATTAACAAATAAATTCTAGATTAGGAATCAATAAAATCATTAAAGTTTAATCGATAGCATTTTAACTTGTCCTGTTATTAAGAAAAAATATAGAATGCGAATTTTATTGTATTAAATATGACACATAAATAGGTTGATAGACACCCCACAGATTTTAGAATTCTAAAAAGTAGCAAACATTACATATGCATTTACATCATTATCATGCCCATATATTTCAAGAAGAACCCATCATAAACCTGGTATGATGCAAAAAATGCACAGCGCAGAACCCCACGATAAGATTGGAATATTACTTGATCTAGATGGCACAATTGTCAATTCAATGGTCCCAATGGAAGAGGCGTTCATATCAATGTCATCAAAATTAGGTGTCAAGATAGATTGTAAACAACGTAGCAGAATAGGAAAAGATCTTAGAATCATAATTGGCGGTCGAACTTCTAGATTCGCAGAACTTAAATTTCTCTGGCGAATTGGCCGGATAATGAAACTACCTTGGTGGAGAAGAACAATTCTGGTACTTGCATCATATTCAAAACTTAAACAGATAGCTAGATCATCTCCACCTGTTAAAGGCGCTACCGAAGCCATCAAAAAATTAAAGCAAAACCAAACCATCAGGCTAGGTTTAGTAACATCCAGGAGCCGCAAAGAAGCAATTGAAAAACTTCGTAATTTAGATATATTGGATTGTTTCCATGCAATAGTCACTAGAGACGAAGTAAAAAGTTTCAAACCATCAGCAGAACAAGTTAGATTAGCAGCAAATATCCTCAAATTATCAACTGAACAATGCGTTCTTGTTGGAGACATGCCCACTGACATCGAAGCAGCAAAACAAGCAAATGCACTTTCTGTCGCGGTAGACACTGGAATATTTAATGATGAAGTAAAATCACATAATCCAGACTTAATCATAAACAGTGTAGCTGAATTACCAGATTGGCTACATGAAATTTCCAAAATAATGAGAAAACAGAATGCCAGTTAAATTACCTTAAATATTTTTAAAACCCACTGATCTTCGTGAATATGTCGAATTAGTTGATATTCTATGAAAAGTACTGACAAATATGATAAAGTCATTGAGCTTGCTCGTAGAAGAGGTTTTTTCTGGCCTTCCTATGAGATATATGGTGGGGTAGGAGGGCTTCTAGACTTTGGTCCTCCAGGCGTTGCAGTAAAAAGAAAGATAGAAAACAAATGGCGAAAACTCTTTCTCAAAAGTCATGATTTTCTCGAAATAGAAACTCCGGTTATCACTCCTGAAAAAGTATTTCAAGCATCTGGACATATCGAACACTTCAAAGATCCAATGGTAGAATGTATCAAATGTAAAAGAAAATACCGTGTCGATCACCTTTTAACTGAAACCGGGGCATCCAACACAGAATCAATGAATCTTATAGAACTTGATAATCAAATAAAGAAGAAAGATGTATACTGCCAAGATTGTGGCGGACAACTTTCAAAATCCAATTATGTTCAAACTATGTTTAAAACAACCATAGGGCCCTTCACAGATAATATTGGATATGGAAGACCTGAGGCAGCTCAGGGAATATTTGTAAATTTTAAAAGATTACATGAAGTCATGAGGGATAAATTTCCCATAGGAATAGGTCAGATCGGCCATGCGTTAAGAAATGAAATCTCTCCACGACAAGGGCCTGTCAGACTTAGAGAATTTACCATAATGGAATTTGAATTTTTTTTTGATCCAACTGACCCTTCATGCTCAAGACTATCAGAAATCGAAGAAACAGAAATAAATCTAGTTCCGTTTACTTCAAGAAAACCAGTACTAATTACTGTGAAGAATGCGCTACAGAAGAAACTAATTCTAATAGAATGGATGGGGTACTTTATGGCCTTATCTCAGCAATTCATTTCTGAACTTGGAATCCCACCAGAAAAGCAAAGATTTTTTGAAAAGTCTCCTTCTGAGAGAGCACATTATTCTGACCAGACATTTGATCAAGAGATTTTACTAGATAGATGGGGATGGACTGAAGTTTCGGGTCATGCATACAGAACATCTTATGACATTTCTAGACATATGGAATTTTCAGGCGTGGACATGAGCGTTTTTAAACCACATTTGAAACCGATAGAGGTTCAAGAAAAGAAATTGATTCCAATTGCAAATGTTTTGCGTAGAGATTTTGGAGACGATACAAACAAAATATTACAACTTTTAAAATCAGAAGATCTAACTAAAGTCCAAACTCAAATTAATGAGAAAGGCTCATTCCAACTTGGAAAATACGTAGTAACAAAAGAGCATTTTGAGATAAAAACATCTTCGAAGAAAGAAACTGGAAGAAGAATAATACCACATGTTATCGAACCAAGCTTTGGTGTTGATAGATTAGTATATGCTGCAATGGAATTTGCATATTCAACAAAAGAGGATAGAGTGGTCTTAAGTTTGCCAAAATCCATAGTTCCTTTCGATGCTGTTGTCCTTCCTCTTATGACCAAAATGGAACTTGTAGAGGAAACCAAGAAGATTTACACTAATCTTCAAAAATCAGGTCTTGAAACATACTACGATGAGACTGGATCAATTGGTAAACGATATGCACGCTCCGACGAAATAGCTGTACCATTGGCCATAACAATAGATTATCAAACATTAGACGATGGTACAGTAACTATCAGGGATAGAGACACTTGGAAGCAACAAAGAGTTAACAAAGATGAATTAGTAACATTAATTAAAAATTATGCGTCTCAATCAAATCATTATCGCTGAAACTCTTTGTTGCGTTCATTTTAAATCAAAATTATGTTGTCAATCTATGATAAAATATTCCTAAGATATAACAAGTTCAGACCAGTTGCATCCAGAATAGAAATATGAAAATATACAACCCACTAAGCTAACTAAATAACAAATTATGTTCCCACTCCTGCCGTGATTCAACCAGCTAGCTATTCTATTTAGCTGATTTTATGGTGGTCATGCCTCTGTCTGTTAAGGAATAGTAGCATCTTCTGGGTTTTCCTAGTACACTCTCAATTTTTGTCCTTCTGATCAATCCTGCATTCTCGAGCTCGGATAAATGTTGATATACGCTTGATATATCAAAATCGATTCCAAGTATTTGTTTAAGATTCCGCCAGACTTCATATCCATAAGTCTCTTTACTTGAAATAATCTTTAGAATTTCGAATTTTGTTCTGCCAAGCCTTGTTGTAATTTGTTTAGATTCGATCTGGCTAATGATTCTATTAACAGTCTTTACTTTCTTTATGAACTTACGGGCAGTAGATGGATCTTTCAGTCCAGCACCAGTTACAATACATACTATTTCCTCGTCTTTATCTATCTGACCAAGATCTATAAGTTTCTTCAAGCCTGCTATTGTGGATGCTGCTGCAGGTTCAGCAAAGATACCTTCCGTTCTCGCTAAAAGAGATAGAGAATAAAATATTTCAGAATCATTTACTTTAACTCCTTTGCCTTTTGATTCTTTTATTGAGCGAATTGCCAGATCTCCATGGGTAGGATTCTTCATAACGAGGTCTGTGGCGATTGTTTTAATCTTCCCTGCAGAAATTTTTTCAGTTTTTTCTCTTTGAAGTTGATCTACTAAAGATGCGTAACCTTCGATTTGGACGCCAGTCATTGTTACATTTTGATTTTGGATCAGGCCAAGAGCTTTAAGCTCTTTGATGCCTCTCCAGATCATTGATATATGTTCTCCGTGACCCATTGGTACTATGATTCTATCTGGAGTTTGCCATTGAAGTTGTTCACAGATTTCATAGGCTGTGGTCTTTTCTCCTTCAGCGAAATATGGATTACTCGATGATAATACGTAGGATTTTTCTGAATTCAAAACATCGTAATTTGTTGGCTTCTCCCCTATGACAAGATTTCCACCATACGCTATTATTTGATAGAGTTTTCCGAGATTTAGCTTGCTAATTATCTCTTTTGATAGGTGAATAGTGCAACTGAATCCTGCCCTAGATGCATATGCACTTGCAGAAGCGCTAAAGTTTCCAGATGCAGATGAACATCTCAGTGATTTTATTCCTATTTCATTTGCTTTGGAAACATCGATAGTCATTCCACGATCTAAAAAGGATCCAGTAGGATTCGTTGTCTCATCTTTAACTAACAATCTTCGTAGACCCAAATTCCGAGCAAGTCTTTCACAGTTTAATAGTGCTGTTCCACCTTCTCCAAGCGAGACAATTTTTTTACTATCAATTTTAGGTAGAAGTTCTAAATACCTCCAGACTCCTCTAATCCTGTTGCTAAAAGTATTCTTCGTTACTTTGCCTGAAATTTCTTCTAATTTGTTATCTAGAAGAAGAGGCCCGTTGCATCTAAGACAGGATCTTAAGTTATCATCTAATGGGTATTTTTCACCACAGTTGCTGCAAATCATCTCAGTTGTAAAATATCCCATTTACTTTCCATATATGGGTATAACATCATATATGACTTTCTTCTCCACTAATTAAGGAGACAGTGTTATGATCTCGCTCGCTGGTACTATGTCGGATCCTAGATGTGTTGTCCATGAGAAGAATAAGGAGTATGATGTGACTCGTGGAACTACACTCGTAAAGAGAGGTTTTGCACACATGTTGAAGCATGGTGTAGTAATGGATGTTACAAATCTTGAGCAAGCTCAGACGGCTGAGGATTCAGGTGCTGTAGCTGTCATGGTTTTGGAAAAACTTCCATATGATATAAGAAAAGCTGGAGGTGTAGCGAGAACTGCTAGTTTAGAGATCATCGAGGAGATTCTGGATCATGTGACTATTCCTGTCATGGCGAAATGTCGAATCGGCCACACTTCTGAGGCAAATGTCCTAGATTCAATTAATGTGGACATGATTGATGAATCTGAAGTTCTAACACCTGCAGATGAAGAACGGCATATTTGGAAGTGGGACTTCGTCACACCTTTCGTAAATGGAGCCAGAAATCTAGGTGAAGCATTACGTAGGATGGAAGAGGGAGCCGCCATGATACGGATTAAAGGTGAACCTGGAACAGGCAACGTTGCTGAAGCGATAAATCATCTGAAGTTAGTTAACAACCAGATAAGATGGGTGAAATCAATTTATGAAAGCGGAGACCAACAGGAGCTCATAAAGACTGCCAGAGAGCTGAAGGTTTACTATGAGCTAGTACATGAGACAGGAAAGCTTGGCAGGTTACCTGTTGTCAACTTTGCTGCTGGCGGAATAGCAACTCCAGCCGACGCAGCCTTGATGATGAATCTCGGTTGCGACGGAGTATTTGTTGGCTCAGGAGTTTTCAAATCAAAAGATCCTGCAGAGAGAGCCCGGTCGATAGTTCTAGCCGTCACATTTCACGATAACCCTTCAATAGTAGCTGAAGCTCAAAAAATGATAGGCGAAAACAAGTCCATGGAAGGCCTTGAACAACTGGATCTGAGAATGCAAGAGAGGGGTACAGCATGAAGGAGTTAACCGTGGGCATAGTTGGTATACAAGGAGATGTAGAAGAACACAAGAGGTCTCTCGAACATGCCTTCAGAGATATGGATTTGAATGGAAACATTAGATGGATTAGATCTCCTAAAGAATTAGTTTCTATTGATGGACTCATCATACCTGGCGGAGAAAGTACAGTAATCAGCAATATTCTCTCATCAAGACAAATGTTCCAACCGATCAAAGATCTGATAAACAAAGGGTTACCAGTCCTCGGTACATGCGCTGGCCTCATAATACTAGCTAAGAAGAATTATGACAAGGTTGTAGGCGAAAAAGAGCAGCCAAAGCTTGGCGTCATGAATGTAACTGTTGAGAGAAATTTTTTTGGGAGACAGAAAGAATCTTTCGAGGCAGAACTGGAGATCCAAAAACTAGGGAATAAAAAGTTCAAGGGAGTATTCATTAGAGCTCCCTCCATAATTGAGGTAGGTTCCGATGTTCAAATTCTTAGCAAGCTAAACGATCTAGCTGTTGCTGTTCAGGAAGGAAACATTATAGGCACAACTTTTCATCCTGAGCTTATTTGTGACATTAGATTACATAAATACTTTCTAACCACAATAATCAGCAATCAGTAGAAGTGAACTAAATAGAAAGGTGTATGGAAATAACTAAGCATACAATCCTCACAAAAGATACTGCCCTTCATTATCACAGCTAGTCACGAAAGCTCTGATGAAATCTCACAGAGGAAGAATTAGAGCCCAATCTGACGGTGAGGGTAAAGTAGTAAAATTTACTTTGACATTTCCAAAGTCTTCAACTAAATTTTTATAATTAGTTAGTTGAATCATAGCATCTGCGCTCGCACGTTAAAGATTGAATTATTCTTAAAATATCACAAAAACAATTGGTTTTAAATCATAAATGGTACTCCAAATAATTGTTAAACAATACATCACTATTGGGATTGAAAGTATTTTGGAAAACGAAGCAACTGCAAAAAGAAGAATCCTAGGTCTCTGTCAAGATAATTCAAGAAATCAAGTAGAAATCATAAGAAAACTTGCTCTTATGATTGATTCCATTACTGATAAGAAGACTACTGAAATGAAAGACATTTACAAAGAAATGCTTAACATGATTGATGAGACAGCAAAATCAAAACTGAATATTCTTGATCAAATAGCATCTTTGGGACCATTTTTAATGAATCGTGAAGACTTTCTCAGATTAACTTTTAGACTTTCCGAAATAACCGACAATATTGAAAGCGTTGCATTCAGACTCATCAGTAGTAAAGAAAAGAAAATCCAAATAGATATGAAATATATGAAAGGCATATCTCTGCTTTCAAGTTTAATCCTTGATGAGTCAACAAAGATGAGAGAAACACTAATGTCACTCACATTTAATCCAACAAAAGCCCTCGAGATGGCCTCTGCTGTTGAAGACATTGAGAGAAAAATCGATAATGTTCAAAGAGAACTTGAAATAGATATCCTCACAACAAAATTGAATAGCGCTACTCTTCTACTCAAAGACATAATTGAAAGACTTGAAAAAACAGCAGACATTATAATCAGTGTACTAGATCAAATACGAGTACTTGCAGTTTCAACCTAATAATGGCGGGTCACAAATGATTGAAGCAGAACTCATGGGATCCAGACTTGTTATCTGGAACATAGGAGATGGAATCAAACTTTATGAATCAGGATTCTTTGGAAAACCCGTAGGAATACCCAAACCTAAACCTGGTCAAAAATTTGAATCACCTCTCATGCTTGACTTAATGGAAGGTATTTATCTCTTTGAGAAGAAGATGTTAAAAATCAGAAATGCAGTTTCAGGAAAAATAGTTAACAGAAAGGCCCTTCTCAAAATTGCTTGCACCACCTATAAAGAATTTGAGAATGGATACTGCGTCTATAAAGATCTAAGAGAAAAAGGATACGTTGTCACACCAGGAATAAAATTTGGAGCCGACTTTGCTGTCTATCAGCATGGCCCTGGAATAGATCATGCCCCATTCATAATATCTGTAATGAAAAGAAAAGATAAGATGGGAACTTTTGATATCGTTTTGGCCGGTCGACTTGCGACCACCGTAAGAAAACAATTCATAATTTCTATACCTAGAACTAAATCGAAAGAAAATGATTATCTCGTCTTTAAATGGTTTAGAGCTTAAGAAATTCAGTCATATGACGTGGACTCTATTCTGTATCAGAATCAAGATTTCATATTCATATACGAAAAGGATTATTTCCTTATGAATGATGGTCGATAGCACGGTCCGTAAATTATCAATCCATCACTCCCTTCATAATCTAAACGTCTTGTCACACATTCAAGCTCTATTTTAGGTTTCAGTTCATCAACATCAGCATCAACTATAAATACTTCCCCATTTTTTAACGTATTACTATTGAAAATCCTCTGTTGGCGAGGACATAGTTTTTTCAGTCTTGCTTTGGTGGGTAATGTAATTTTATCAAGATTACCTGTGCATTCAAAATTAAGACACCTACTACGTACTGGATAATAGACTCTATTACATGAAGAACAGATAATTACATCGATTGATTTTTTGCCTATGGGTTCAATATATCCAACAATTCTAGGATATTCTAATCGGATTTTTTTTCTTCCAATTCTCTCTTTTAGATAAGCAGCATATGTTTTGAAATCTATCTCCTTCCTGCGTCGGATATAATCTTGAACACCCATAACAGTTTTCCGTTTTTTATTAATTTCTTTTCCAACTTTTAGCCATGTTGCAATCGTATATGCTCCTGATCCATAAGATACAGCTAGAATGTCATCTCCAGCTTTTGCCTTGTCAAGAATTGTTGCTATGGCTATGGGGGTAGATGCCGCATAGGTATTTCCTGTTTCCAGAACTGTTAGCCAAGGTTTTACCTTTGTCTCAATATCTTCTTTAGATATTTTCAGTCTATCTCGGACATTAGGATCACATCCAACTTCAATTTTGGGCTGGGCTAAAGCCTTACAGACTTTTAATGGCATATAACCAGAAGGTTGATGGAAAGTGATATGCTCAAAATCAGATATTTTCATTTCAGGATGACGTCTCAATAGCTCTTCCATCGCTCCAATTACTGCATTCGTATAGACTTCTACAGTTGTTCTTCCGTGATGTTTGGGCACCAGCATCTCGTCTCTCCTCCAGAAATCAAGAGAAAGAGTAGAATAAGGCGCCATATCTCGTATTGACGCAACAAGATTTTTTTTACCTAGAACAAATGCGGCAGCACCAGCTCCAGCGCTATATTCTAAAGCATCTTTTACAGGTGCTTGAGATAAGTCCGATCCGATAGCAATACCATAATCTACAATTCCAGCTTTTATCTGACTCATGACATAATTTACTGCTTGCATTCCAGCATTGCATGCTCCCTCCAGATCTGCAACGAAGACATTTTCTCCAACACCGACAAAAGATGCAACATGTCTTGCTGCAAGACCCACAGCATATGGCTTGGATTCGGTTCCTAATGCAACGGACCCTATTTTCATAGGATCTATCCCCGACATCGTTATAGCATTCTGAACAGCTTCTGTTGCTAGTGTAGTGGTATCTTCTGAGGGGTTCGCTATAGATTTGTATTGAAGTAATAACCCATTTCTGATTTTGGATAGAAGTTCTTCAATATCTTTCCTTCTACCTTCACGTTTTCTTACTATAGTTTCTGTTGCTACTCTCTCGAGCGGTATACAAACACCATATCCCATTATGCCTACGTCATCAACCATGAAGCAAAATCCCCAGCCTGATTGTGGATGTCACCAATCTATCTTGGACGCATATAATGCTTGTTTTCATGGATTAAATCATCTAGATTTTGTTAGATACCCTATCAATAAAACAATTCTAAAAATACGATAATTCAAAAAAAATGATTTGAAGAAAGTTTATTGCCATTATTCTTTGTTTGATTCCAATATCAGACATAAAACA
>Ga0154710_134_pt2 | contig 25146 bp, 22 predicted proteins | sample Rifle2008BG13ft_FD_105570 | JGI IMG/M metagenome (GOLD analysis project Ga0154710, IMG submission 105570) | Candidatus Bathyarchaeota archaeon RBG_13_38_9
TCGGCGGCATAGTTACCTCAATAAACATGCTAGAGATTTTGCTCCCCTACCTTGCTCTCATGACTGTAGTCGGAGTTGTATCTACCATAGTCATGTTTCAACTGAAACGAAAATCATAACCAAGGGCGAAGTTTCCAGTGGGCATTCTTAGGTCAAATCATCAGATATTTGAAGCGCGCGTTAAAATTACTTGATAGCGTGCGCGTCTAGAACATAGAACAGGATCCGGAGCTTGTACAACAACTTAGAATACTTATAATCACTAAAAATTGTTTTTGACAATATTTAAGAAAATATCCTTTCGTCTGGTGACTTCTACAGCACACTCTGCCTGAACTCGATAATGTTGATAGCGCACGTTTTCACAAGCTAGTATGTTGTTAACTATTATGTTGAAAAAACATAATAATGACATTCTTGACACTTGCTGAATGATGAAAAATGGATTGGAAAAAAGGTCTACTCACAGGAATTGCAGGAGGAGTCTTGTTAATAATGATTAGTTTTGTTTCAATGCTTAATCCTGCAACAGGTGAATGGTATAGTAAAACATTTCCTCAGATGATGAATCCCACAGGAATGTTGACAGGACCAATTTCTTCATTTATAATGGGACTGATTATGGGCTTAATCTATTCAATCATTCATAGTTCAATTCCTGGAAAAGGATTAAGAAAAGGTGTAAGATACGGCGTCATAGTGTGGTTGCTTACAGGGTTAATGTGGCCGATCATGATGATGAGTTTCGCCCCCGCAAACATATGGATAATAGAATTATTGACTGGACTAATAGCTTACACAATAGTGGGAGTAATAATCTCTCTACTCTATCAAAAAATTTGAGTATGCGCGCACGCTAAAGTATGTACACTAGTAACGAATGTAAAATTCTCTAAAAAATATCCCATATTTTAAAAATAACGCTAAATAATATCTATGACGACAAATAAAGCCTAAAATGATGATATTTGATCAATCTATAGGGGGTAAAGGGGGGTTAAAAAAATTATTAGTACTGCAATACTGCAATGATTCGACTTCCAAAGATTGATAAGCTCACACCATCTTTTTTTGGTTCATGTCATCTGAGACGGAAACTTTTGATGCTAATAGTTTCATTCAACTTCAAACAGAAGAAATCAAAAAGACCCTCAGAAAAGATAAGGCAATTATCGCGGTATCTGGAGGTGTCGATAGCACCACCTGTGCTGCACTAACTAGGAGAGCAATAGGCAAAAACCTCGTTTGTGTATTCATTGATACTAATTTTATGAGAAAGGGTGAACCTGAAACAGTAAAAAAATATTTAGGAAAACCACCACTCAAACTCCCCCTTAAAATAGTTAAAGCACAAAAACGTTTCATGAAAAATCTGGAAGGTTTAACAGATGCAGAAGAAAAGCGAAAAGCCTTCAGACATACCTTCTACTCAACACTAGGCGACACAGCAAAAAAAGAAAAATGCGAATGGTTAGTTCAAGGAACTATAGCTCCTGATCTTATTGAAACAAAAGGTGGAGTTAAAACACAACATAACGTACTAGAACAGATAGGTATAGATCCTAAAAAAAAATATGGATACAAAGTAGTCGAACCAGTAGCTAGCCTATACAAGCCCCAAGTAAGAATTCTATCAAGAAAACTGGGGGTTCCTAAAGAAATGTCTGAAAGACAACCTTTCCCGGGACCAGGATTAATGGTCAGATGTGTTGGACCCGTATCTCAAGGTAAACTACAACAGCTTAAAATAGCAACAGAAATAATCGAAAAAACCTTGAAAAATTATGGTGCACAACAGTATTTTGCCGCAATAATAGAAGATAATCCATATGAAGGAATGGAAACATACGGTTTATCAAAAGATCTATCAGAACTTTTGAATTTAGAAAGTGAAGATCTCAACGTAAGTATTCTAGAGAATATGGCAACTGGAGTAGTTGAGGAAAAAAGGATCTATGGACAAATGGCTGGAATAACATTTTCTCCAGCAATTAAAGAAGAAATGGATAAAGTAATTGTGAAACTTATTGCTGAATGCTCACGATTGGTAAAAGATAATTCTAATTATATACGTCTTCTTCTAGAAATAAAACGAATAGAAAAAAGAAAGCCCTACGCAGCTATCATACGAGCCATACATACAGATAAGTTCCTGACCGCGCAACCACTTAAAATAAATTGGAAGAAGCTGAATTCAACCTCTTCAAAGATTATTAAACAATGTACAAAAGTATCTACTGTGTATTATGACTTGACTCCCAAGCCACCCGCTACTATCGAGTTCGAATAATGGAATGGTATGAATCCTTTTTCATTCTACTAATCGTTAAGGCAAGCAAACATCCAATCAATAAGATTAGTAGTGTAGATGGAAACTCAGGAATAATAATCGCTTCACTACTGATCGCGCTAACTTTATAATTGGTTATCTTTTTACTCTGTGGTTGATCGATTGTCATGTCGAAATATGCTGTTTGTCCTGGATTCAGATTCATTAGTTGAGATTGTTTAGCAGCAACGACAGTGCCAGAAGAATCATAACAAGTCGTAACCGCATTTGTTGCATTAGAGATTGCGGTTCCGTTATTTTTAACCTCGGCAACAACATGAAATGATCCAGTGAGGTTTGAAAGAAAACTGTATGATTGAACTACTAGAGTTCGATTTAATACCTTATCCGTTTCAGAAAAAGACACCTCGAGTTCATAGCGATCGACTTGCTGCACAACAGGAGACCCAGTAAGAACCGCGTCAAAAGGTGCCTTCATTCCAGGAAGCAATATCTCCTGTAAAACAGAAGAAGAGCCAGAGGCTATGGCCCGATCATCTGCATCGTAGTAAGTTACGATGATGACGATATCGTTAATGTTTGTTCCACCGGTGTTGTTGACCTCCCCTACGACATGTAGAGCACCGCTCAAAGATATGTATGATGAATGATTATCGAGAATAACTACTCCTGAAGCATTTGCAGAGTAAATGTTTCCTGCTACGATAGACAATAGTAATAATATGAATAGTGTGTGACATCTGAAACGCATAGTTGAAACCAGTATGACGATATATACAAGTCTAGGATTTAAAATTTAGATCTCATCCTCCAAATTATGCCTTAACGTGATTCACCACATTATCAATAGGCTTAATTGTCACATCTGAGCTCAATGGGAAAAGAACCAAGAATTAACGTAAAAATATGTTGGGGATATTCAGCTATTGAGTAAGGTTCAAAGACGAATAATTTTCAAGTGGACGTCTGCTTCATCATTATTCTCAATTCTCCTTTTGATAGCTTCAACAATTCTAATCCAATTGTTTCTAATACAATATTTAGTTGCTAGAGGTCTCGAATTCAAGCTTTTCATAATGAACAGTCTCGCAATTCCATATCTGTACTTCCCTATGATCGGTTTCGTTGCAGTAATGTTATCTTCTTGGATGTATTTGGCGGAAAAGAGAGCTACTATCCATGCCAAACCTGGTACAAGTATTCCAATAATGATCTTACCAGTAAGAATGTTTGAAGCAGCATTCATTCTTTTAGCAATGTTGACTGGTCTACTATTTCTTCCATATATTCTTGGTTCTAACTGGATGCTTGGAATTTTATTTTCAATCCAATCTTCAATACCAGCCCTAAAAACAGCAATAACAGGATTTTATGGATATTTTTCAAGCTTAATGGGGCTTGCACCTATAATGAAATTCTTCTTATCAAATTTTATCTCTTTTCTCATCACAGCATGTGTTGCGATAATAATAGGGCGTAAATCAAGAAGACGCATAAAGAGGCGATGACGCTATCATCGTTGTAGCAATACAACGATTTTTTTAGAACTAAGATTTTACTTCAATAGATGATCAGAGTATATTTGAAATTAAATTTTAGACATAATTGTTAAAGGGTGAAATGTCTGGCGAGGACACTAATTATTTGCGAAAAGCCTGATGCGGCAAGAAGGTTAGCAGATGCCTTAACAGAATCCAAACCAGCATCATATAGGAAATATGGTCTAACTTATTATGAACTAAAAAAAGAAAATGATATTCTAACAATTTGTCCAGCACTTGGGCATCTATACACAGTAGGATCAAAAGAGGAAGTTCCAAGAAGAAGATACCCTGTATGGGATTATGTCTGGAAACCAATACATGAAGTTGAAAAAGGTCGCGAACGTCAACAGGAATGGTTGAGAGCAATAGAAGAACTAGGAAGAGAGGCTGATCACTTTATCAATGCCTGTGATTTTGACATTGAAGGATCATTAATCGGCTACATGATCTTGAAATATGCTTGCCAGGCCGAAGAAAAAGCTGGAAGAATGAAATACAGCACATTAACCAAAACAGATCTGAATAACGCATATCTAAACGTCTCTTCTAATCTTGACTATGACATTGTCAAAGCAGGAATGTGCAGACACGAAATTGATTGGCTATATGGAATTAATTTCTCAAGAGCTCTTACCGAATCCGCGAGAAAACACAGCGAAAGATACACGACTATTAGTACCGGAAGGGTTCAAGGACCAACATTAAATTTTATTGTGGAAAGAGAAATTGAGGTAAAAAGTTTCAAGCCAACAAGTTATTGGACTATAGAGGTTACTGTGGATGTCGATGGTACAATTGTAAAAGCTCAGTATTCGAAAAAAACCTTGGAAACTGAAACCGAAGCTAATCATATAGTTGAAAATGTAAAAGGTAAGTCAGGGAAGATCAATGATTTCAAAGAAACAAAAATGAAAGTCTCACCACCGTATCCATTCGATCTAACAACAATTCAAACAGAAGCCCACAGACACTTTCATACAAGTCCAAGTCAAACCCTAAGAATACTCGAAAACTTGTATCTGCAAGCCCTTATCTCCTATCCGAGAACATCAAGTCAAAAACTTTCACCTTCTATTGGATACCGAACAATATTCAATGGGATTGCAAGATGTCCAGAATACAAGAATCTGTCATCAGAACTTCTTACAGGTGCGACACTTAAACCGGTAGAAGGGAAAAAATTTGATCCAGCGCATCCAGCGATATATCCCACAGGGGCAATGTCTAAAACCAGTATTGAACCGCGGGCAAGAAAATTTCTTGATCTAATAATCAAACGATTTATGGCGGTTTTCGCATCGGCAGCATTACGTCTCAACCAAAAGGCAAGCTTCATTGTAAACAAAGAATATCAATTTTACATTAATGGTTCAAGGATTATTGAGCAAGGATGGTTCAAGTACTATCATCCGTATGTTAAGCCAACTGAAACTATTATTCCGCCTGTTGAAATAGGGAAAGAAGTAGTCGTTAAAGAAATTTTTGCGCAAAAACATTTTACCACTCCTCCTCCAAGATATAATCCAAGTAGTTTAATTAAAGAAATGGATAACAAAGAAATTGGAACTAAAGCAACAAGAGCGGGAATAATAGACACCCTCTACAAGAGAGGATATATCGTTGATGAAGCAATTCGACCAACACTATTAGCAACTAAAGTCATCGAAGTTCTAACTGAGCATTGTCCGAGGATTATTGACGTATCTTTTACAAGAGAATTAGAGATTCAAATGAATAAGATTGAAACCGGGGAAACCAGCCATCGAGCCGTTGTTACGGATGCTATAAGACAACTTAAAATTATATTTGAAAAAATTGCATCACAAGAGAAAGAAATTGGTAAAGAATTGAGTGAAGCAATTATGGAGAGTAAAACACAGAGTGTCACACTAAAGACTCCATGCCCCAATTGCGGAGCATCATTACGTATCATAAGAAGTAAGAGGACAAAAAAGAGATTCATAGGATGTTCAGGAGCAATTAAAGGTGAATGTAGGTTTTCACTCCCACTTATGCAGTTTGGAATTTTGAAAATATTAGATACATTTTGTAAAAAATGCGGTTTCCAATTAGTTTCGATAAAAAGTAAAGGAAAACGGCCTATAATCTCGTGCCCAAAATGTTATGTGGAGGGACTTGCGAATAGGCGTGAGAGTTAGACTCCCTTGTGGAGCGTAAAAAATCATTTAGAAATTTAAAATTTTCTGGCCAAATAAATCTCATGATTATGCAATAAGTCTATAGAGTGATCGATAATGTTCAATGTTTTTCTTCAATTGACCACTGCTCAACAAATTATCCTCACTCTTATGACAATTGTAACAATACTGCTTGGAGTCTATGCGATAAATTGGTCACTCCTAACCTATCTTTCCATAAAAGGTCGTAATAAAAGTCCTGAACCGCCTCAAATAAAAGAACTACCAGAAGTAACAATACATATCCCTCTCTTCAACGAACGAAACGTTGCTGAACGCATAATAGAATCATGTATGAAAATCGATTACCCAAGCGATAAAATGAAGATAATTGTAATCGACGATTCTACTGATGAAACAACAGCAATAGCAGAATCTTTTGAGAAAAAATTACCTCACTTAATAAAAGTGATTCACCGAGAGGATAGAACTGGATTTAAAGCTGGAGCACTGCAAACCGCACTTGATATTACCCACAGTGATTTCGTGATGATATTTGATGCAGATTTTGTACCTCAAAAGGACATACTCCGAAAACTGGTTCCATACATGTACCTCGATGAAAAGATAGCGTTTGTTCAAACAAGATCAAGCTATCTGAACAAATACCAAACTTGGGTTACAAGATCAACAGCTCTAGCAATCGACGGCTATGGTATCATAGACCTGAGAGGAAGGTATTCGGCAAATCTTCTAGCTCACTTCAGTGGGACAGGAGGGCTTTTCCGATGCTCGGCCATAAGATCGGTTGGAGGATGGTCCTCAGAAACCTTAGCGGAAGACCTAGATCTATCAATACAAATGCAATTGAAGGGTTGGAAATACATATTTCTACCCAAAATAACCTGTCCTGGAGAAATACCTGCGACTTTTGAATTGCTTCGTAAACAACAAGCCAGGTGGGCTAAAGGTTTCGCTCAATGCTTTAAGAAACATTATCGATCAATCATTAAATCGCCTTTACTCTCAATATTTCAGAAATTTGAAGCATTAATGTTGCTTGCAACCTATTTTGTCGCTCCGGTATCTGTTCTCAGTTTAATTCTTATGCCATTTTATTTTTTGATATTTCCAATTTCATTTTTCTTTCATGATTATTGGCTGACGATATTAGGTCCTATAGCTTCAATTTTTCTTACTATCATCTATATATCGCCTTTACTTTTGTATGGGACAACAATATTCGAATTATCCGAGAAACGTATTGACTACAACGAAATTCCTAGAATCGTGGGAATAGCTGCATTGGGAGCGGGAACGTTACTGGCAACTTCAAAAGCTACTTTAGAAGGTTTTCTCAATATTGATTCACAATTTGAATCTACTCCAAAGTACGGAACTATTGATGGTTAGGTTGAAAGATCAAATAGTTCTGTGATGAATTTGTTAATCTCAATAATAATTCCAACAAAAAATGAACCGGCTATTGAGACTCTAATTTCTAAAATTACTGAGGTAATGAAACGACTCAATGTGAATTACGACATATTAGCAGTCGATAAGTCAGATGATGATACTCAAGATAAGCTTCGATCCTTAGGAATCGGAATCCTAGTGCAAAAGAGCAAAGGTCTTGGAGGTGCTATTGTCGAAGGCTTGAACGCATCAAAAGGTGACCTCGTCTTTGTAATGGATGCAGACCTTTCACATGATCCCAAATTTATCCCTTTATTCATAGAAAAATATAAAGAAGGGTTTGATGTCGTTGTAGGGTCAAGAAGAATCGAAGGAGGGGAAGTCATTGGATGGGGGATATATAGAAAGATGGTTTCAGGAATCGCAAATTTTATTGGACGATTGGGTTCTGGCTTGAAAATTTCAGATATTACATCTGGTTACAGACTTTACCGGAAAACTGTTATTAAATCTCTAGATTTCCAAGATTTCAAGACAAGTGGTTATGCTTTCCAGATTGAAGTCCTTTCTAAGGCTTTGAATAATGGCTTTAGGATTGGGGAGGTGCCTATCGTCTTCAATGATAGAGCTGAAGGGAAATCGAAGCTTTCAAAAAAAGACATTTTTGAGTTTCTACTGACTTCCGTCAGGCTAGGATTCAGAAGATTTTTGAGAAGCCTTTCCTAACTTATCACTATTTACAAGAACGATAAGAAATGAAATTATGGTTAAAACAATAATAATCGCCAAGGATGCCTCGAACAAAGTTCCTTGCATAGCAATATCTACTGTAGGTATCCCGGTTGAAAAAACTAGAGTCGAGGCTGCGACAGTAATTAATAGTGGAGATACTGCAATTGCAAGCCAGAAACTCCAACGCTTCAGCATAAAAAGACCAATACCCGCAATAATTGATGCTATGTTCAGTACGATTAAGATCCAAAGGTCAACAGCACGTCCTAGTGAGAATATCAATAAGTAAATACCTACTGCAATGTAGAAACAGGATGCAAAGAGTAAAGTTATGCCTCTATTCGTTTTCGTAGTCTCGCCCATGTAGGACACCAGTAGACTCAAGCTATCTTGGTAAGGGAATAAATATGTTATCTTATTGCCTGAATATCTATCAAAATCAGTATTACACTCCTACAGGCTCTAGACATTATAGTTAATGCTTGTAGTAATCCTAAAATCAGTACAAGATACTGAGATCTAAAGAATATCCATAATTATTGTAAGTGAGATTTGCTATGTCCGTAAAAGGAGATTATCTACAGCTTTACATGTCTACTGATAGGCCTTTCAGTGGATTTAGTAAGGATTTTGAAAAAGCAGATTATGTTGTTTTGGGATTTCCATATGATCGTACAAGTACATATAGAACTGGATCCGCGTTAGCTCCTTCAACAATAAGAGAAGCCTCAAACAATATCGAAACCTACAGTCTTAGATCAGACATTGATATTGAAAACCTAGCCATTTGTGATGTTGGAAATCTTGATGTTGTTGATAATGTAGAAGAAACATTGAAACGTTTAGAATTAGTCTTGAAGGATGTCCATAAAACAGGAAAGATGCCGTTTGTGATTGGTGGAGAACATACGTTAACATATGCTGCTGTTAGAGCGCTTGGTAATGATGTTGCTATAGTTGATTTTGATGCTCACCTAGATTTAAGAGAAGAATACATGGGAGAGAAGCTGTCGCATACAACCTTCATGCGCCGACTGGCTGAGGAAATTGGACCAGAAAAAATAATTGAGGTAGGAACGAGAGCAGTATCAAAAGATGAATTAAAATACGCCAAAGAAGCCGGCATAACATACTTTACTTCCTATGATATTCGAAAGAAAGGAGTCGCTGAAATATCTGAAAAAATAAATTCCAAACTTGACGGATACAAGAACAAATATGTAACTATTGATGTTGATGTCTTGGATCCTGCCTATGCACCTGGAGTTGGAAATCCAGAAGCAGAAGGAATAGAAAATTTTACACTAATCGATATTTTAGAGAAAATTATCGATAAAAAATTAGTAGGCTTTGATCTAGTTGAAGTCTGTCCAAACTATGATAATGGAGTCACATCGGCATTGGCAGCCAAGATCATCTTTGAAGTTCTGGGATATATTAATAAAACATCATGAATAGTTTTTAGAGGTAGCTGGCAAGTCTCAGAGTACACTAAATAATATGTATGTATAGATTCCACTTGCTGAGTATAATATCTGATTTTTATTCTAGATATCCAGTTAGATCTTCGATTTCATCGATCATTCCTAGCGAGTATGCAAGAATCTCTTGCACATCAAATACTCCTTTAATATCATATGGGGCCGTTGAGTAGAGATTATGGAAACATGTAGGACAAGATGTAATCACTCCATCAACTTTTGAAACTATTACATCATCAAAAAAACTTTTACACAGATCATTTCTTAGATCAGAATATGGAACTCTAATCGTTCCTCCACAACATTTCGAAAATTCTTTAGTGCGATCTAATTCAACGAGTTCAACGCCTTTAATCATCTTGAGTATGTTTCTTGGAGCATCGTAGACCTCAGCATATCTTCCAAGATGGCATGGATCTTTATATGCTAATTTCATATTGACAGGTCGAGAAGGTTTGAGTAGGCCTTTGTTTAGAGCTTCCTCTAATAATTGAGTTGAGTGTTTAACTTCAATTTTTGATGTTACCTTAAGTTGTTGAAGGTCATGTTTAAACGTGTTATAACACATTGGACATAATGTGATTATCTTTTTGACATTATGATCTTTTAGAATCTTAGCTGTTTTTAAGAGAACTTTTTCCGCATCTTTCTTAAGACCAAGCTCTGCAAGATAATTGCCACAGCAAACTTCATCCTTTAAAACAGTGAATTTGATATTCATTTTTTCTAGGAGCTTAAACAATGTAGTTAATTGTTTAGGATAGACGTATTGTGCAACACATCCCATGTATAGGATTGTATCGGATTTTTGCGGCAGGTTCTTTATGGCTTCTTCAATTTCCTTGGATCTAGTCTTCGCAAGAATGTTATTTGTTTTGTTAATATTCTCCAACATCTGTAAGTGTTCTGGAAGAGGGCCCTTCTTTTCATCTGCTAATTGGCATCTTACTTGTCTAATTATATCTGTAACCTTCACCAATCCAGGGCATATTTCTTCACATGATTTACATAACGCACATGTATAGACACGATCAATCAATTTATCGTCAAGAGTAATTTTTCCTTCTTTTAAGAGCTGTACAGCCATCATTCTTCCTCTGGCGTTCCAAGTCTCATTCTTTTTAGACTCATAGATTGGGCATTGACTTCTACAAAAGCTACATCTGAAACATTTGTTGAGTTGATATGTCAATTCTTTATCCAGTTTCGGTTTAAAGCTCAATTCTATGCGTCCTCTGGGAAGATCTTGTTTGGATTCAAGATGTTGTTAGGATCAAACAGTTGTTTCACTTTCTTCATGAGTTCGGTTTCTTTGGGGTCATGCTCTAATGGGAAAAATTTTCTCTTTAATACCCCGACACCGTGTTCGCCTGAGATGGTTCCTCCAAGTTCTATTGCAGTCTTAAAAATTTCATCGGTGGCAGCCATCGCCTTATCATATTCTTCCTGGTTATCCTCGTTATACAAGACGTGTGGATGAAGGTTCCCATCTCCAACGTGTCCAAAAGTTGGCACTATAGTATCATGCTTCTTAGAAATTTCATGAATTCGACGTAACATCTCTGGTACTTTGCTTATCGGTACCGTGATGTCTTCTATAAGAATGGAGGTTTTTCCAAGAATAGCAAGCGACTGAAAAGCTTTCTTTCTGGCACTCCATAATTTCTCACTCTCTTCCTCTGTCTGAGAGACTTTAACTTCTATGACTCCTTCATCTTTGCAAATTTGTTCTGCCTTGTTCATTCTCATATCGACATCGTTTCGTGCTCCATCAAATTCAATGATTAACATTGCACCTGACGGAGGGAATTCCATTTTGAGATATTGTGAAATGGTATTCATTGTAGTTTTGTCGAGAAGTTCTATTGCGGCGGGATTCAGACCTTGAACCATTATCTTAAAGGATGCTCTGCCAGCATCTTCTGGAGTATTGAAATATGCTGTTGTAATCATTCTGGTCTCTGGCATTGCAGTAATCTTGGCTCGAACCTTAGTTATTATTGCTAAGGTACCTTCTGACCCGGTCAATATGCCTTTTAAGTTATAACCCGAAACACTCTTGCTTGTTTTTGATCCAGTGTTAATTATCTCTCCTGTTGGAAGTACAACTTCTAATGATAATACCCAATCTTCAAAAGTACCATATTTGACAGCATGTATGCCTCCAGCATTGTTTGCGACACACCCGCCAATAGTGCATGCGACCTCACTAGCGGGATCAGGTGGGATGAATAGGTTATGTGATTTGAGAGCATCATTTATCTCTCTGATACTGACGCCAGCTTCAGCCAAGAATTGCAGGTTATCTACATCTATGTCTATGATCTTATTCATTCTCTCGAGTGAAAGAACAATACCTGGTTTTGTGGGAACCGGGCCTCCACTGAGACTACTTCCAGCTCCTCTTGGATAAACGGGGACTTTTGTATCGTTAGCGAAGATCATCATTTTACTAATCTGTTCAGGATCGGTTGGCCAGACTACAGCTTCTGCCATACCTCTAACGATTGTAGGATCACGCGAGTAAACCTCCAACTCGAGAGGTTCTGTAGAGATGTTTTCTGAACCGACGATAGTTGTGAGTCTATCGATGTATTCTTTTTTCATTCTCAAGCATCCAGTGGACGCAAATTTAAAAAAAAATTGTAAATTTGAATTATATAATCCAACATCATTTATTTTGAAGATTTTCTCTTTCTTTTTTAGCCCATGTAGTCAACTGCTCTGTGTTATGAAGTAGATTCTTAAGGTCTTCCTCAAGATTTGTAGGTTGAATAACAACTGCCCATCCTTCCCCATAAGGATCTTTCACTATGTTTGCAGGGTTCTTTGTTAGAGAATCGTTAGACTCTACAATTGTCCCGGCTACTGGAGATTTGAGTGGTCCAACCCATTTGGAGCTCTCCATAGTCCCAAATCCTTTACCTTGAACAACTGTAGCATTTTTTGGTTTCAATCTTATGAATATGATGTCTGAGGCCATCTTAACGGCAATATCAGACAGTCCAACACGGACTCTACCATCAGACTCAATCTTTGCCCAACTTCTCCCTTCCTCAAAATAATACAATTCCTCCGGAAGGTCAAATTCTTCTATCTTGCCCATTCGAAAAATCACTTCCCAAAAAAACTAATAATCTTGTAGAGTTTTGCAATCTTAACTAAACACCCTCTATTATAGATTCTGGTAATATTTTATCCACTAATCATGCGTAAAGTAAATCGAATGAAAAAAAATCATTCAGATTTTAATCGATTCGTTGGATTCGAGCTAGAAAGAATCCTGCAGATTGATCCTTATGAGGATAGAATCGTTTAGTCTCAATAAGTTCTCTAAATCCAGGTGTACCCAAGGATGTCTTAATTGGGGCAAGTTTGAAATTTGGAGTAGTTTTCAAGAATTTTTCAACTACTAATTCATTTTCCTCTTCGAGGATGCTACAAGTTGCATACACGATAATTCCTTTTTCTTTCAAATGTTTAGAAGCAACTTTTAACATTTCGAATTGTAATCTCGCAAGATTATCGATATGGTTAGGACGAATATGCCATTTCATTGATGGTGATCTAGCATAGATTCCCGTACCACTACATGGCGGATCAAGTAGAATCCTATCTGCATCAGTAATTAAAGGCAAATCTTCGTGGGCATCAGCAATTACCGGATCCGCTATGGTTCCCCCAACTCGTTGCATCTCCTTCTTCCATAATTTCATCCTACTATCTGACCTATCTATTGAGATGATTTTGCCCGTATCTTGCATAAATTGAATTAATGAGGTGGTTTTAATTCCAGGGGCTGCACAGATGTCAAAAATCAATTGCCCAGGCTTTGCTTCAACTTCCATGCATGCCACTTGGCTTGTTATATCTTGGATTTGGAATAGTCCGTCTCGATAGCTCTTGAGTGTCACCAGAGGTTTCCTCTTCTTAACGACTTTCCATAGATTTTCGACATCTTGAATCTTTTCGAGGATTACTCCTTCTTTCTCTAATTCTCTGATTCCATCATCAGTCTCACATTTCAGAGAATTAATTTTAACACAAGTCGAAGGAAGCTCATTATATGCCTTAAGAAGCTGAATACCTTCATCTCTTCCAAAAAGTTTGAAACAATATTCAACAAACCATTCTTGATGAAACGTTTCTAAACTGATTCTAAGATTTTCAGACTCCTTACTAATCATATTTTTAAGATCAAAACCTAACACTTTCCCAAAAGCTTCCTCAATTGGAAACAGTTCATCTCGACCAAGAATTCGTCGACCAGTCTTAATGAATCCAAGAGCTTCATTAAAATCAACTTTTCTAAAATGAACCCAATAAATATAGATCCGAAGAAAATTTCTTACCCCGAGCTTACAGTCATCAAGGTTTTTTGGAGAAACAGCCCAGTTTGCAATATAGTCTATCACATTGAGTCTTCTTATAGTCTCAGTCATTAAGCTGAATCCAAATCTCAAAGCTTTTTCATTGCGGAGCTTCAGCTGCCTATACGAGCGATTGAAAGCCTGTCTTTCGCTTAGACCTTCAAGCTCCATCCAGCTTAACGCTTCTACTGCAATTGTGATTGAATCATTGAGCAATTTCAGCTAAGTATACTTTGATGCAAGCTTTTACATGCTGTGGTTGTTTGCGTGCACGATTTTTGTCTGGTTTAGATGGATATATCATAGCGCACACTATCCTTTTTCTAATTTTAGCGAGCGTCAGCACGTATCATTCTAAAAGTTTATGCTCGGCAGTTATGACCTAATTTTTTTATTATTCTTCTAGGATGTCAGAAAGTTGATTATAGCTGTTATTTCTTCAGGAGTTAGTATTTTTTTGAATACTGGCATACCTGCGTCTGCAATCCCTTTTTCTATTTTATTTCTATCGACATTTATTGCCGAGAGAGCGGGGCCCATACTGCCGACTCCTTTTGACCCATGACATCCGGCACAATTTTGTCTATACAATATTTCACCGTCTACAGCTTCGTTTATCATTTCTTCAAGTATCTCAGTGAGTGAAGGGCTAGATGTTGTGGCAGGAGTCTTTGGAGCTGTGGGTGTTTCGGTGGGTATTGTAGATGTTGGTGTTGAAGTCGGCATTGTAGCTGGAGCTCGTGCTGGAGGTTGCTGTGTCATGTAAATGCCTCCGCCAATTACTAGTATGACTACGATTACTATTGCAGCGAGAATGTTTTTAGAAACCATAAAGCATCAGGCTCACAAATTTATATAATAAATAACTAGCTAGGTTCATATTCATAATTATAGGTTAGCGCACACTAAAATAATAAAATTCCTTTGGACGGAGAAAAATTATTGAATAAAAGTCTGGACAGGTATTTCCCAGAATCTCAACCTGTACAACCCAAATCATCCAGTTCGATTAGTCAGCAAGTGCGTAAAGATCCATCTTACTATCTATTAGCGTCATGTTATGATGGAGAGAAAAAATCTGCATATCTAAAATTATATGATGTAAAAGATCAAAAAATCATAATATGGTACGATGATACTGATCATAAACCATACTGCCTTTCTGATCAACCTGTAGATGTTTTGAAAGAAAATACGGCATTAGCTGAGCATTCAGGACTAGATCATTTTGATACGATTTCAAAATATAATGCTTTGAAAGATCAACAAGTCTCAATGAGTTTAGTGGTAGCTAAGGATCCACTATCAATTGGTGGACGTCCCTCAGGAACAATTAGAGATATTATTCGAGCATGGGAAGCAGACATCAAATATGTTGAGAATTATCTATATGATAAAGATCTTGAAGCTGGAATGCCTTATGATATAAGAGATGGAAAACTTCACAAGATCAAAACATCAATTCCACAAAATATTGTTAATAATCTATCGAAAATAACGGGGATTGAATCGGAAGAATATCGTCTTCTTAGTACTGAATGGATCAGATTACTTGAAACTCCAGTTATTCATTTCAAACGTGTGGGTTTCGACATTGAAGTTTCTTCTCCAATAGCCACAAGAATGCCTGATGCAAATGTAGCAGATGATCCAATAATCTGTGTTGGGGCAAAAGGATCTGATGGTATCGGAAAGATACTGCTTCTTAAAAGGGAAGGTGTCGAAAATGGAAATGAAACAATACCTAAAGAAGTAAAAATACAATTCTATGAAACCGAAGAAGATCTGTTAAGAGAAACGTTCAAGATACTGACGGATTATCCGTTTATCATCACATTCAACGGAGACGATTTCGATCTCAAATATATACGTAATCGTGCACAGAAGCTTGGATTCAAAAAAGAAGATATTCCTATAGAGTTAGGGAGAGATTTTGCTACAACCAAGTCAGGTATTCATATAGACCTTTACAAATTCTTCTTCAACCGATCAATTCAGATATACGCTTTCAGTCAAAAATATCGTGAGAAAACTCTCAACGAAATTGGGAATTCACTTGTGAACATGCCGAAGAAACCTATAGAATCACATGTCTCTAAACTTTCATACACAGAGTTAGCTTCCTATTGTTATCGAGATTCCGATATCACACTTAGGTTAACCGAATTTGAAGACGAACTTGTAATGAAGCTGATTACCGTTTTAGCAAGAATTTCCTATGTTGGTCTAGAAGATGTAACACGGCAGGGCGTTTCAGCTTGGATAAAGAGCATGATGTACAAACAACATAGGAAACGCGGATACCTAATTCCTCGACCAGATGAAATAATGGAAGAGAAAGGCGGAACTGCAACGGAAGCTACAATAAAAGGTAAAAAATACAAAGGCGCAATCGTGGTAAATCCAGTACCTGGAGTTCATTTTGATGTATCCGTACTTGATTTTGCTTCACTATATCCGTCTATAATTAAAATTTGGAACCTAGGTTATGAGACAGTAAATTGTCCTCACACTGAATGCAAAGAAAACAAAATACCTGGAACCCCACATTGGGTTTGTAAAAAGAAGATAGCATTAGAAAGTCTCCTCATTGGATCTTTAAGAGATCTAAGGGTAAATTGGTATAAGCCAAAAAGTAAAGACAAAAATCTTAACAACTCACAGAGAGAATGGTATAAAATTGTTTCAGATGCGCTAAAAGTAATTCTTAATGCAAGTTACGGTGTGTTTGGGGCTGAGAGTTTTTCCTTATATTGTCCACCAGTGGCAGAGACAATTGCAGCTATCGGAAGATACGTTATTACAAATACTATAAACAAAGCAAACGAACTTGGGATCAAAGTATACTACGGTGATACAGACTCAATCTTCCTAGAGAGTTCTAAACCAGAGCTTCTCGATAAACTGATGGATTGGTCACGAAAAGATGTCAATCTGGAACTCGAACTCGATAAACACTATAGATATGTCGCTCTTAGTCTGAGAAAGAAGAATTATCTTGGAGTATATCCTGACGGAAAAGTTGACATAAAAGGGTTGACTGGAAAAAAAAGACATACTCCAAATTTTCTGAAGAATGCTTTCTATGAAATGGTTGATGTTCTTAGTCGAGTAGAATCAGAAGAAGATTTTGAACAAGCGAAAACGACTGTAAGAGAAATAATAAAGAATTGTTATTCAAAACTCAAGAATCAGGAATATTTGATAGAAGATCTCGCCTTCAATGTTATGATGGGTAAACCTCCAAATGCTTATGTCAAAACTACTCCTCAACATGTGAAGGCAGCTCAGCTTTTAGTTAGCAAAGGAGTAGAAATCAAGACTGGTGATCTCGTATCATTTGTCAAAGTTCATGGGGATACAGGAGTAAAACCTGTTCAACTTGCTAATCTTAACGAGATTGATGTAACCAAATATGTTGAATATGTTGATTCAACGTTTGAACAGGTTCTTGATGCTCTTGAGATAAGCTTCTCTGAGATAATTGGTACAACCAAGTTAGAATCTTTTTTTAATTAAAAATCGTGAATTCACTATTTTTATTGGTTATATAGAATCTTTATAATAGCTTTACAAAATTCAGGTAAATCTTCAGGTTTTCTAGAAGTTACAAGACTGCCATCAACGACAACAGCATTATCATGATAAATAGCACCTGAATTAATCAAATCATCTTTTATTGAAAAGAAGCAGGTCATTTTTTTTCCTTTTGTTAATTCTGCTGATATTAGAACCCAAGGGCCATGACAAATAGCTGCAACTAATTTTTCCTTCAAACCCATATTTCTTACAAAATCAACAATCTCTTGATGTCTACGAAGTTTATCTGGACCTTGAACTCCGCCTGGGACTATTACTCCATCAAAATCATCTAAATTAGATTTAGTTATATCTTGATCAACTCGGACTTCATAACCATGTTTGCTTAAGGCTACTTTCTTCCCTTTTGCAAGAACTACTGTTTTTACTCCCTCTTCTTCTAATCTGATCTTAGGATACCAAAGCTCAAGGTCTTCATATCCATCTTCAGCTAATATCGCGATTTTCTTATTGGAAAGGCTCAATCATCATCACTCCAATGATTACAATCAATAATAGATCATAGTAATAACTAAAATATTATCGAAGCACGCGCGTTTAGCTGTCGTAGCATTCAATCTAAAGGGATCATTTTAATCGGGTAAACAAAATTTTGAGATGAGTAATTTTATATTTGATTGTTAATAGTGATGCTTCATGAACAGAATTCAATTGAATAAGAATTTCTCACTTTTCTTCACAATAGTACTAATATTTTCCATACTTGGGACGTTCATTCCATCAACATATGCTACGGACTTGATAGTTGATGTTGCAACGAACAAACTTGTTTATGATCCAGGCGAGGATGTTACGATAACTGTTATGGTTTCGCAACTAAACATCGATATTCTTCTAGGGGTCGATGGCGCTGATGTATTTGTAAGTATAGAGCCCCCAGGAGGAAGCATCGCCGGCTTTCCTGCTCCTCCAACTGGTGGGATAGTTGGAGAATATCGTTACATCCATCATCTTTCAAATGATGCAGCAGGTGGAACATACGTCGTAACCGCTAATGCTGTAAAAGGGGCTAACTCAGGTTCTGAACAAACCGCTTTCACCGTTACAGGATCTCCTGGAAAGAAAAGTGTAGATTGGATTGTCTACGATCCCTCAATAACACCTGCCAATCCAACTACTGCAGATTTCGTACAACAGCACGTTTGGTTACAAATACTATCTACAATCTCTCCAGGACCTTACCCAGTAGATATAGTTTGTACAGTTGATGGAGCTTTAGTTGGTGGAGGAACTCTAACATTATCGGGGACATCCCCATTGGCGGTATCAACTGATCCAAGGCAGTATTCAGCAGGGCTTCATATAGCAATTTGGGTAGTTGATCCTAATTCTGAATACAATGATATCGACATAGGAAACAATCAAGTGACATATCAATTCGTAATTGGTGCACCTGCTCCGGAATTTGATATTACTTTGAATGTATCCCCTAGTAGTAAAACAATTACGACTGGAGAAGCAGTTACCTATAATGCTAATGTAAATCTTGCAAGCGGAACTCCAGTACTTACCTCTTTATCCTTAAATGGAGAGCCACCTGCAGCAACAACTTCAATAAATCCAATTCAAGGGAGCCCAGGTTTTTCATCATCTATCACTGTAACAACGTCTTCAGAAACTCCACCTGGTACCTATTCACTAAATATCACGGCTTCTGGCGGAGGAATATCTAAGAGCACAATTGTCAACCTAAATGTACAAAGTGCCAAAGAGGGAGACTTTGAATTATCAATAGCCCCGACTTCACAGATAGTAACACCGCCACAGGAAACAAGTTATCTCATCTCCATTTCTAAACAAGACGATTTTGAAGAAAATGTTGCACTAATGGTGTCAGGTTTACCATCTCAAGTCCAAGCGTCTTTCGATAAAACAAGTGATATCCCTGATTTCACATCAACATTGACGGTAAATACCGGTCAATCGGCTCCAGTAGGCAATTATGATCTGACCATATATGCTTCTGGAGGAGGTAAAACAAAAACAGCAAAAATAACTTTAAAGATTAATGAGGCTTCAACGTCAAGTCCTAGTCCAAGTGGCACTTCAACTCAAGAACAATCATCAATTACGGACTCTATTACAAAAATCTTGAATGAGCAGTTCTACCTTATTATCATAATAATACTCTTGATTGTAATTATCGCAATTGTTGCAAAAGGACGTGGAAAAAAGTAACACGGACATTTTAAAAGGAATAAAGAATACCTTATCCATTGAATCATTACTGTAATATGCCAAATTGCTAGTGTTTTACGAGTCTATTACATATGCTAAGGTTATCGGAGGACAAATTTGGTGTGATAATTGAAACATAATATCGTGATTTTAGGTCTAAGAGGTATTCCTTCAATCAAAGAAGGTGATGATCTAGGTAAACTAATTTTTGTTACATGTAAAAATCAAAAAATAAAGTTACTTGAAAATGATATAATTGTTATAGCTCATAAAATTGTTTCAAAATCTGAAGGAAGAGTTTTTGACTATAGTAACATCAATGCTTCTCCTTTTGCCAAAAGAATAGCAAAAAAATCGAGAAAAGAAGCGCCCCATGTTGAAGCGATATTAAGTCAAACTAAAAACATTGTGCGAATGCAGGGGCACCATCTAATAACAGAAACACGCCATGGATTTATCTGTGCGAACTCAGGTGTAGACAAATCAAATTTAAAAGATGAATCCACAGTCTGTTTGTTGCCTAAAGATCCTGACTGTTCAGCAAAAACGATAAGAAATAAAATAAAAAGTTTAGCTGGAGTAAATGTAGCAATAATAATATCGGATACTTTTGGTAGACCTTGGAGAATTGGTCAAGTAAACATGGCCATAGGTATAGCTGGAATGAAACCCCTTATCGATTATCGAGGTAGTAAAGACATGTATAATAGAAAATTGAGATATACTTTAATTGCTATTGCAGATGAGCTAGCTTCAGCTGCTGAACTTGTAATGAAAAAGTCTGAAAGAGTTCCAGTTGCAATATTGAGGGGTGTTGATTATGCGACTGGTAGGGGATCTGTTAAGGACTTAATTAGACCTAGAGAAATAGATCTCTTTAGATAATTCCCTATTAGTGTGGGCAATTTATTTTATTTTGATACGAATTTGTTACAGTCTATAAAAAACCGCATGTTTTGTTTGAGGTCTTTCTTGACTCCAATTCTTTTAGAACTTAAAATTTTAAAATCTTTCTTATACTTAACGAGGTGAATTTGACTTTTTTCAGAAGTTATATCCATCTCATTCAGGGTCTTATCGATCTTAAAGGCTACTGTCATTTTTCCTGGTCCATTGGTTAATTGAAAGATATCTTCAATCTGTCTATTTCTCTTCATGTATTCTATTTCATTGAGTGGTTCAACAGCTCTAATTAAAACAGCGCCTACTTCATTAGGATAATGAGCTACGATATTGAACATCCAGTATTTGTGAACGTTATAGATAAATAATCTTCCAGGGGAGCTCCACATAGACTTGTTATATGATTTCAAACCGTTATATGCTCGAGATGCTGGATCTTTATCTCCATAATAAGCTTCTGTCTCTACTATCATGCCTTCAAATTTCTGTAGATCAAATTTTCTAACTAATTTTGTTCCTAACAGTTCTAAGGCAACATTTTTGGGGTCCCTCTGAAAAAATTTTCGGCTTAAAATTGGTGTCAAGAAATGCTACTGCCCTCTAGTATCTATGTTAAATATGTTGATAATGTGAAATTTTTACGTGTTTTTATCTTGCTCTAGCAAAAATAGATTTCTGTTGATCGTTTTCATGATGGTTGGAAATAGATTCTTATTCGTATTAGGTAAATCCATTGAAGAGATGAATTCTTTTTGGAAATTAGCGTTTGCACCTAATTCGATATAGTCTATTTTTTTGATTATTCTTTCAACGAGTTTTCTTGTTGGGTTGGATATTAGTGTCATTCTTGCCCCAGATCCCGCTGTGTTGCCAACGAACTGTATACGTTCAAGTGGAATCTCAGGGAACATTCCTAAATCTATTGCACTTGATGGGTCAATATGTGTGCCGAAGGCTCCGGCTAAATAGAATTTCTTGATTTCTTTCGGTTTGATCTTCATATGTTTCATTAAGATTGATATTCCAGTATATACTGCAGCTTTGGCGAGTTGTATCTCTCTAACATCGGATTGAGTAATTACAATGTCATCATTAATGCCTGAATCAGATCTACTGGCTATTACAAATTCCAAAGAATCATTTTTCTTTCTGATTAATTTCGTGTTATTTTGATCCATTCGACCTCTTGAATCAATTATTCCTGTTCTAAGCATTTCTGCTATACCTTCAACTACGGCTGATCCACAAATTCCTACAGGCTTGGTGTCTCCAATTACCTTGAATGATACATCTAAACTGCGTGGGTCTATCCATATTCTCTCTATAGCCCCTTGTGAAGCTCGCATTCCATGACGAATATGTGATCCTTCAAAAGCTGGTCCAGAGGCACATGAGCAAGAAACTAGGCGTTTTTTAGTCCCAAGAATTATCTCTGCATTTGTTCCAATATCAATTAGCATAGAAAGATCATTTGCTGAATGAATACCTGTTGCGATAACATCTGCTACTGCATCTCCACCAACAAAGCCGGCTACTACTGGTAACAGATAAACTCTCGATCCGATGTTAGTGTTCAATCCCAAGTCTTTTGCTTTGACTTCAAGACCTCTACTAATTACTGGTGGATAAGGGGCTAATGAAAGATAGCGAGGAGATATGCCTAGGAAAATGTGATGCATTGCAGTATTTCCAGCAACTGATACATCGAGAATTTCATTACTCGAAATTCCAGCACTGTTGCATGCTTCCTTAATTAGACTATTAATGCCTTCAATAATGCATCTATTGATCTCACTCATTGAATTGATGTCTTTCATGGTAAAAGTAATGCGGGCGATTATGTCTTCTCCAAATTTTGACTGAGGATTAAGATTAGAAACAGTTGATACAGTTTTACCGTTCAATAAATTGATGAGATATCCAGCTAGTTTAGTTGTACCTATATCTACAGAGAAGCCATAGCATGATTTTGATGTGTCTCCTGATTCTATTCTGATTATCTCTCGATTTTTGAAGATGGACACAGTAGTTTTCCATTCGTCATTTCTGAGTACAGTGGCTAATTCTTTTAGTGAATTGTAATTGATGTCTGTGATTCTAAATTGACCATTTTTTTCAAGGGTTGATGTCAATCGATTTAGATCAGATTTAGGATCATTAAGAGTTGGGGGTTTGATTTCAAGATAGACTTTTTTGATGGTTGGATGTATGGAAATTTTCGGCATAAATCCCGAAACGATTAGTCTTTGATGCGTTTCTTCACTTTCTGGGGGTATTTCAATTTTTAATCGTGTCGGTTTTAATGTTTTAACTAAACATGCTAAACGGTAACCGGAGGCAAGATCTGATTTTGATAGTAGCTTCTTTTCTGTTGTAGTTGGTGTTAATTTTTCTGAACTGTAAATTTTTACAATACATTTACCGCATATGCCATGTCCGCCACACATAGAAAGTAATTTTGTACCACGTTTCCATAGGTTGTCAAGTAAGATTTCATCTTTTTTCAGTGTTAAAGTTATTTTATTTGATTGATATTTTTTATTTTTAGACAGTAATTCTCGCCTCAGACTATAGATTACAGCTTCTTAAGACGATTGATTAAAGATATCTAAAATATGAGACAATGAATTGAAATAAAACGCTTACCTGATTAACCGATCTGCATATTGAAACTCATTTGGTAATTAAATCGTTTTCACATATCTGGTACCTCAAGGAAATAACCGTTTGGAATACCCATAACAGCTAATAGTAGCCAATTCGAAAACTGGTAGAAGGGGAGTTAATGAAATTTATCCACTACAGAAGAATATTACTTTTGATAGGAATTTTCAGTATTGTTTTTGGCGCATCCTGGATATTGGTCCTGACAAAATCAAATTATACAATTCCAGAAAGTGAAGAAATTCTATCTCCAGGGCGAGAACTTGCATATCATGATTTCAATATTCCCGATAATACTCATCTTGTAGTGTCTTTTGAATGTGTTCAGAAAAATGGTAAGATTGAATCGATGTTGATGGACAAATATTCTTTTGAAAAATTTAAGACCGGTGAGAATACCTCGGTTGAAGTTTTCATGCGAAAAGTTGGACAAAATGATACTTTGAGTTATTATTTTGATAAGGGCGATCAATATTTTCTTGTTTTCAAACCAGTATATTTGACTGGAATAAAAGAGCTAAATAACACTCTCCAAGAAGAACAGAGATTTCATTATTATCCCGCTCAATTAGAAAATGACACTCAATTTGACGTGGAAATTACATTAAAAAATAAAAATGATAGTGTTAGACTCATGATAATCAATCAAACAATTCTTGATAGAATGTTAGGTTTGTGGATTCCTCCAGAAGGTTCAGTGTATGCTGAGGAATCGGGTAGCGTGGCTGTTGAACTTAATTGGTTAGCAAGAAATAATGAAAAATTCTATGTTGTAGTAATACCTCTATCATCCGACTGGCCGTTTGAATATTCAATTAAATTATATGCGCTAAAAATTGATGGAGCTTTTCCAGTTAATTTCAAGTATTCGGGTTCTGGGACTTCTGATGGGCCTTGGATCATAGGGCTTGTCCCAATCATAGCTGGAACCATTTTACTTATACTTGTATCCGCAATAAAACCTCCCAAAATTGACAAGAGTGTGAATGAAGACAATCGTAATCAGGTTCATTCCACATTAGAATGATTTCTAAGGGTTGTATCTCAGTTATGTTGTCAATTCAGTATACTTAGAAAGCCTCTTATTATCGAGATGGGTCTCCTTTGGAATATGTCCAAGGAGAGCGGTATAACAATTGGCGCCAGATAAACCTCCAGTTCCTGTGAAAGTGGCTGACATGAAAAACTTTGTCAGGTTAGTTCTTGCATTAAATGAAGGTTCACAACTAATTTGGAATCTTCCATACAAAGATACGTCTATCTTGTGTTTTTTTACAGCATACATGTATTGGGATGGAGACCTCCCGCTTTTAGCCTGTCTATCAGATGAAAAGCCTAACAAACCATTTATCGCTTATCGAAGTGACAAGCAAGATGGGGAAGAATTTTTCTATGCTGACACGTTCGATGATGCAAGATATAGATATGCCTCAATAATTGACTTCAAAAGAACTCCAGAACTATTTCTCAGAGCTCTTAATGGTGACTTTTCGAAACCCCTCAAGCCATTGATGATGGAAGTCAAGGATTTGACATCTCTCCTTCGTACTTTAGTTCCTCTTTCAATAAGGGAATCAATTTCATTTCCACTCTGGCATTTTAAGAAAGATGCTGATGAATATCTTGGAGCTGTTATTCCATTCGAGCATTATTATGAGTCTGATGCACTACCAGTATTTTTTTATCTCAAACTTTCTGAATCTTTCCGAAAACCGTTCATAAGATATAATGCATCAAAACCTGCAGGTGAAAAATTGGAATTTACATCCAACACTTCAGATGCAAAATACTTCTATGCAAAAGTGATAGAGGTTGAATCTCTACCTTTCA
>Ga0154710_101_pt10 | contig 24931 bp, 26 predicted proteins | sample Rifle2008BG13ft_FD_105570 | JGI IMG/M metagenome (GOLD analysis project Ga0154710, IMG submission 105570) | Candidatus Bathyarchaeota archaeon RBG_13_38_9
TAAAGAAAGATGGTCCCAGACTAATAATTAAACCAATAGAGAATGAAAAAAACTGAAAACTTCGCTAGTATTTTTTTTAAAATATACTCATCAGTGATTATCTTCATAAGTTATAAATTATATTTGATCTTTAGGATTCAGATTTTTATTAATAGTTTAGATGGTGATTAGAAATGGTCAGCGCGCGCGACAGATATGAAGAGCAGTATTATCTCAGGGTTGATTGCCGGATTAGTATCAGGCACAGTCTCGTTCATTATCGCTGCATACATATTTGAAGGCATGACCCTTGGAGTATCAATTCCTAACATAGCTGCAACACATATAGTGCTAGGCGTTATCTGGGGAGCAATAATCGGTGTTCTTTACGCAACATTCTATAGATACATTCCTTCTGAAGGTGTTCGAAAAGGTATCGTGTTTGGCTTAATAATTTGGATAATTGATAACGTTCGAACTGGAGTTATTAGTGCAATTCATTGAAATTTTATACCTGCAATTTTCCTATTAAATCCCACAGCTCACGAAGCCAAAGAAGTCTCAACTTTGAGTGGACTCTTCACCAGCCATTTAACCTATGGAAAAGAAGGAATAGTCGGAGTAAAGATCGCCTAGTTAGGACGCGCTACCTCTGAAATGCTTAATTTATCTTATTACAGAACCCATCGAGCGCGCGCTAATTATCTTAAATAGACCATCCATAAGTATTTTACATATAGTTTAACATGAGCCTTGTTTGATGTCTTGAGAGATGACTCTTTTAGTTAGGGATATATTCAAAAATAGAACATTATCGCTAATTGTTAATGAAGAAGAAAAAATCACTGAGATCATTAAGCATTATGCAGAAAAGTCGAGTTTGAGTGGGATATTCGTAGTTGATAAAGAACAAAAGTTGAAAGGCGTTATTATAAGATATGATCTGCTTCAATGGGCAAAATTCAAAATTGGAGCAGACATAGGTAGTGATGTTATTGCTGTTGACGAAATCAATCGGTATGCTTACTCAAGTACTGCTAAAGATATTATGCATAAGTACAGTGCTGAGGCATATGTCAAACCAGAAGATAGCTTGGATTTAGCTCTTGACATAATGCTAAATGAAGACACATTAGCCATTCCAGTAATCGATGAGGAGAAAAAAATTATTGGAGATCTAACATTTTTAGAGGTATTAGATCTAATTATTCAAAAGCAAGATAAACAATCATGATAATAGTATTCATATAGAATAGGAACGTTGCTTTGATCGACACACTCTACTATTAGTGCAAAGTATTATTTTGTATCAATCTAGATACATTATCTACTTCTTATTTTAGCCAAATTTGATGGAGGTGATTGAATGGCAGGTGTTACAAGAGAAATCGATCAATACCTGATCAACTATATCAGCTATGATGATGGTAAGAAGATTATCCCTTACATTCTCTGTTTCAAGAGTCAGAAAAGTGTTGGAAAAATTTCTTTCGGCGAATTAGGTGGAGCGAACAAGAATATGGTAGTTGACGAATATTTGGAGATTCATCATCTAATAAGTAGTTTCAAAGATATTGTTGATATTCTAAGAAACGAGAAACCATTGTATCTAACAGTATTGCCAGATAGACATTTAGGGGCTTTAACAACTACTGATGAACCAATCGGTGAAGAAGAAATCAGTTAAAAAAAGAAACTGGACATATACTGAGCTACCAGATCATCGTGTCCTTTTAAATTGAAGTCAATTTTAATTCAGCTATCTTTAGGCCTTCATTAAATATTTCTTTTGATAATTTTCCTGAAGGAGTTTCTGTTTGAAAAATTCTCTCAGGGATTTCTAAGTTTTTAAGGGAGAATCCTTCACGCTTTTTGAATCTATATTTTTGCTTAAGGATCCTTAATCCAATTGTTTTCAATTGTTCTTCAGTGAATTCTTTTCCTATAGGTTTGAAGGCTTTGGATATTAGTTCAGGTTTGTAGATTCCTCTAGCGAAGAAACAGATAACTAAGCTGGATAGTATTTGTCGCCATGCTTCTTCTTCGATGAGTTTGTCAATAATTTCTGTTGCTGACGGTTTACTATTTTTTGCAAGTGCTTTTTGGTCGATGCTGTATCCTGCACCGTCTAGATGGCTATGTCTGGATCCTATAAGAAAACCTAGATGTGTTGCAGGTCCGGTATGGTATCCCGGCATCTCGTTGCCGCCGAATGCGAGTGCGAACTCTTTTCCACCATATTTTGATGATGCATAGGTCACACCTTTTCCTAGAGTTTTGTAGAATTCGTTGACTTGAGCGGCTATGTAATTTATGGCTTTTGAGTATGATTCTTCGTCATTCCATTTGAGTTTGAGTCCGTTGGTTTCTTTTGTTGTGATTATTTCTTTTTGTTGTGCTTCGGTTGCCCATGCTAATGCTACGCCTGTGCTCATGGCGTCTAATCCTAGGATTTCGACTTCGTCCATTAGTTTGAGGAGGGCTTGGGGTGAGGTTATTCCTAGCATGGATCCTAGAGCGTAGATTAGTTCGTAATCGTATGAGATCATTTCGGTTTTGTAGAAGTAGGGTTCTGATTCGTAGGCTTCTCTGAGCGCTGCTAAATGTATGCATGCTACTGGACAATGTGCGCATGATACTCTTCTGCCTAGGAAGTTTTTCTCGAATGTTTCTCCAGATATGGCTTCGGCATTTTCGAATTTGGATGTTTGAAGATTCTTTGCTGGTAAGGCTCCTAATTTGTTTAATGGGATGATGTTCATTGATGTACCGAGTTCATGATATTTTCTCATTTCCGCTGTTGATAATAATTTGAAGATTTCTTTGTAGGTCTCTCTGTAACCTTTCATGTCGGAAACTGGAATGTTTTTCTTTCCGGAAATAACGAGTGCTTTCAATTGTTTGCTTCCGAATACTGCTCCGAGTCCGAGTCTTCCAAAGTGTCTGTATGTTTCGGTTACGACGCTTGCATATGATACTTGGTTTTCTCCGGCTCTACCGATTCTCATTATGCTTCTTATTCCGGATCCTGATTCCTTTTCTCTGAGGATGCGCCCGACTGTGTAACTGTTGGCCATGTTCCAGATGACTGAGGCGTCTCTGAAACGGACTTTATCACCGTGGATGGATAGGTAGACTGGAGTTTCGCTGGCTCCTTTAATTATTATGGCTCCGTATCCTGCGAATCTTATTGCGACTGCACTTCGGCCTCCGCAGTGGCTTTCGCCGAGATTTCCAGTTAGTGGAGATTTGAACATGGCAACTGTTTTGGAGGCTATAGGGTATAATCCTGTTAAGGGGCCGACTGCTAGTATTATTGGGTTCTCTGGAGCTAATGGATCTATACCTTTTGGACATTCTTGTTCTAGAAGGTTTATTGCGACTCCGGATCCTCCGATCATCTCGTTGAAGAGTTCGTTTCTGTCTTCGGTCCAGAATCTTTTTCGTGAAAGGTCGATGTGTAGAATGTTTGAGAGAGTATCATTCATTCTATTTGACTTCCTCCATTTTGATTACGTCATATTCACAGTAATCGGTGCAGTAGCCACAGTGAACGCATATGACAGGTTTCTCTACCGACTCATCCCAAGATATTGCATCTATTATGCAGGTTTCTGCGCAACGTTTGCATCCAATACATTTGCTATGGTTTAGTATTACGCCTCCTCCTGGTCTTTTGGTTAGAGCGTTTGTTGGGCATACCTTCATGCAGGGTGGATCCTTGCAGGCTCTGCAGACCATTACTATGAATCCTCGTTCGACTCCTCCAATAGATTTGATTTGAATTGCTGATTCTGCTATTCCTCCTTCGCCGAATCGTCTGTTACATGCCATCATGCAGCATTGACAGCCGACACAGAGATTCACATCTACAACTGAAAGTCTCTTCACCATGACCTCGTCAACTTTGAAAAATGGAACTTTTCAATTCATAATAGCAAGAGACTCATGCTTAAACATAGATATTAATTTGAAGATGCGACAGAGCTTGGGTTATGCATATTATAAAAAAATAGAAAACCAGTGTCCACTATATCCGATTAAAAAAAGGAGAAGCATATGTGTTTTCACTTCTAGAGTTGAGAAATGACTTTTGTACTATCGGATTCCGTCCAAGCTTTCAATGTTTTTGTGCGAACATTGCCTAAACTGCCGGCTTGGAGGAGGAATTTCATCATAGCTTCATCATCGGGCATTGAAGTAATCGCTACGAAATCGTATTCTCCTAGGGTGTAGTAGATTTGCATTTTTCCTCCAGCCTATTCGATCATTCGTCTTACCTTTTCGTCTCTTTTGGGAACCTGTCTTACGTTTTTGATTCCTTGTTCGGTAAAGTTGCCGAGAATTATGTAGTGAGGCATTTCTGCTCAGAACCATCAATCATTTATTAGGGTCTCATCTGATAAATCAGACGGAGGTTGAAATTATGCCATTTGTGGAGATAACTTCAGGAACAGGAGCCTTAACTCCTGAGCAGAAAATTAAATTGAATAAAGCTGTGACTGATAGTGTAAAGGACTTCTATCAAGAAGAAAAAGGATTCAGACCACATGTTTGGGTAGTCTTACGAGAACATGACCCTGACAACATACTCGTTGATGGAGAAACACTAACTGAAGTAAGGAAGAAGCGAGAAACAGAAAAATAGGAAATCCCTAACTAGCTAACTATATTACCGACTATTTTTTTCTATGATTTATTTTCAAATCTGTCATTTGACCAGACGTCTGCAGTATAGCTGTATCCATTCTTTTCCCAATATCCAAGTTTTTTAGTATTAGTGAAATTTAATCGATTAATCCACATAGGACTCTTGTACCCATACTTATCAGGTATAACAAGTCTCATTGGTCCTCCCAGAGACTCTTCTAATGGTGTATCATTAAGTCGTGTAACGAGTAACACGTTATCTTTGAGAAGATCTGTTAGATCAAGTGATGTGGAGTAGCCGTCTGCACACTCGATAAAAACATATTTGGCTTCTTGTGTGGGTTTTACCATATCTGTTAATGTTTTGAATTTAATTCCATTCCATTTACAGTTTCTAACGCTCCATCCCTCTACGCAATGGAAATCATTTACTGATTCCATGATTGGAATTGCTAGGAATTCTTGCCAGTCATATGATGACTTATTCTCAACTTCACCATCAACAGTTAGAATCCATTTATCTGATTCAAACTTGGGATTTATTGGAATTATTCCTCGATGATCAATATTCCATCTTTTAATAGCGTCAATCTCACGTTGACCTGGCGGTAATACACTTGTATTCATTTGATCTGTAGTTGTTTCATGTTGACTTGGCGGTAATACTTTTGTACTAATTTGATCTGTAGTTGTGGTCTCTGTTTTGTTTGAAATGAAGTTGATAGAGGATGATTGTTTAGAAATCCAGTTTTCTTTTGCTAAATATCCAACTCCAACAGCTGCGATGCCTCCGGCGGCAGCGATTAAAAATTTTCTTTTCGTTAATCTTGGAGTCAAAGCTATCCATTTTTTATTATATGACATGCGTTATATAACTTTGTTTGGCTCATGCTACACATGAATTATTTCTTGACGCATAATCTTCTGTCGTAGAAATATCATAGTTAATAGAAGTATGAGTATCGAGAATATACTGATGTTGGGAAATTCTGGAATAAGTATTGCTTGGTCGCTTTTGAGTTGTATATCATAATTGGCTACTAGAATACCTTGTTCTTTATTTAGGATTAATATTTGGAAGGCTGCTTTCTGTCCATATTCTATACCGTAAGGATTGGCGAAGGCGGATCCTACTGCTACAACTGTTCCATTAGTGTCATAACATGTGGCAAATGCTTGGGTGAAGGTTGATGTTTCTGTTCCATTATTCTGTATCTCTCCAACTATGTACAAGTAGCCTGTTACGTTAGAGATGTAATTGTATTTGGATAGAAGCAGTAAAGTTCTGGTTAATGTTTGATTGGTCTCTGTAAAGTCTATGTTCAATTCGTAATTGTCTATTCTGCTAATAATATCTGGACTGCTTGAGACGAGAAATAAATCAAAAGGAGATCTGGATCCAGGAGGCAGTATTTCCAGCATTGCAAAGGTGTTGTCTTGAAGTATTATGTTACTTTGATTATCGTGGAATGTTCCCACAACTTGTACGAAACGTACACTTTCGTTACCTGTATTCTCAACTTCTCCCACAACATGTAGATAACCTGCTGTATCTTTGTATGATGAATGATTATCAAGAATAACTACTTCTGCCACAGCATGAACAGATGGACAAACTGAGTGAGATGTCCAGCAGACAATTAGTATGAGACAGAACAGAAATATGTGAATATGTTGCATGATGCAACTCCAAGTATGATATATTGTGAATTTTCTAAATATAAGATTCAGGATGATTGAACACTAGAACCTAAATTGTGTGTTTTATCGCTAATTCTTAATTACAACAGATGATAATATCATGTGTTTTTGGTAGAGAATTTTGAGTAATACTCTAAAGATTGGAGCTGTTTCTGGCTTAATTGTTGCTATAGGTTCGATTATTATAGCATCTATTTATTTCAATATCGCGTATGAGCTAACTCTATTCTACATTATCAGTTTTTTTCTACTGCTGGCTTCAGCCTATTATTTCATTATAGTCTGGAATTTTCAGAAACCTACGCTAGATTATGACTTCTTTCCCCGAGTGAGCCTAATGGCTTATGGTTGGGAATCAGGAAACGTGATTGAGAGAAAAATAGAGAATTACCTAGCCCAAGATTATCCGAAAGATAAATTTGAAGTCATAATCTACGACAACAAATCAATAGATGAGACACCGCAAATATGTCGCCAATATGAAAAAGAAGGCTTGATTCAATACTACACTCCACCTAAATTTTATGACAGGAAGGCACCCGTTCTCGACCAAGCTATTGAGAAATATGCTGATAGAGAAGTAGTAGCTTTAACGGATCCGGATGGAGTCTGTGAGAGAGACTGGGCCAAGAAGATTATGCAACCATTTAAGGATCCTAAAGTGGGTGCTGTGGTGGGTGTAACACACTGCGGCAACTATCATAAAAATTTGTTTCTAAAATTCAGGGCCATAGAGGATGAGTGGTGGTACCATATAACAGTTCTCGGAAGGAATGGGAAGATCAAGATTACCGATTTTCAACCAATATGTGGCGCTAACTACGCTTTGAGAAAAGCAGCTTGGAAAGATGTTGATCGAAGCCATGGAAATAGTTTGGTGGAAGATTATGAGATGACCCTGAGGCTTTTCAATAAGGGGTGGCGGATAGCTGCTGTCGATGCTCATGTCTGGCAGGAAGAGGTTGAGGACATAAAACAGTATATGCGTCAAAGGCGGCGGTGGTATGCATCTAACCTTAAAGAGATCTTGAGAGGTAAAAGAAAGATCGCTAAATCGTTAGGTGCTCTTCCAATCTCAATGCAGTCAGTAACTTTCCTATCACTGATTTATTTCATACTAGTCTGTTTTTACCAAGCTTTTCAGGGAGATTTATCATTGTACACCATATTCTTTGCTTTATCTTTCTTGCTTAACTTTCTATCTTTATCATATGGATTATTGAAGGTGGGCAAATCCAACTTGATATGGTATGTACCTCTCTTCTTGACATTTGACAGTGCACTTCAGTTATTTGTTTTTCTTGAAACAAAATTCAGGTATCGAAAAGAGATGAAATGGGTGAAGTTGGTTGAAGGTAAGTATTACCATGTTGGCAACGAACTCAAAATGGACTAAGCTAGCTACAAGAAAGAATAACCATCACATCATTTATCCTTGAAGAAAACAGTTTATCCCTGCGTTAATGAGGGACAGTATCCCGTTCATATTGCAAAAATGCAGCATACCAAGTCTTAAATCTTCAAATGATTATAATTTATTATTTTAGTAGATAAGAAAAATGATTGAGAATGAAAACAATGGTTATGAGAAAAATTCGAGAGGTGATAGTTAATGGGTACACCCAAGCAAGTTAAGAAAGCCAAGAAAAAGAAGTAATAGATTGAGTTGTCAAACCTAGATTTTTTCTAAGATTAGCTTCTTGACTCCAGGCTTGAATCGGATACGTATCTTAGTAGCTGATTCACCGATTGGAAAATGGAAGGCTGTATCTTCTACAAATTTTTTTTGGCATAACTTCCACGTGGACATGGAATTTCCACGTCCACTTTTACACTTCCACGTAAACACCATAACCCCGTTATTACCTATATCCCCCCTTAGCTGGTGAGAGCATCCAGATTTGAATCTTTAATTTTCTAGGAATTTCTGTAATTCTTTTTCTGAATTATCTGCTTTGATAAATATTGGTACATTTTCCATTCCTGTTGCAGTATAACTTGAGAGTAGCCATTCTCCTGGCGCAAACTCTAGGGTTTTTTCAAGTATGCCTTGGTCTATTGTGAAGGTGTTGCTGACGAGTGTTCGATCGTATGGTCTTGGTAAAGGTCCTACAAGATATGTATGTAGTTGCTGTAGTGCGTTAGTGTTAAGATATGCTATTCTCTGTGTGGCTACACATCCGCCGAGCCCATATTTTCTACCCTGTCTCAGCAAAGTCTCAATCTGAAAAGTACATTCTTTCTCTATACCTCTCGCTTTATCATATGCTGGAATAAATTCTTGGGCTTCATCAAATACAAAGAGTATTTGGGGTTCTACTTTGAATTCTCTTTTTCTATTTCTTAAAGTCATTTTTGTCAAGTCTATTGCAAGAGATTTTATCGTATAAGGATCTGCTATGGAAAGGCATATGATCTTTGAATCTCCTTCGATCATCTTGGATATTGACTTCTTTGTTGAGCCTTCTTTACTCTCATCTTCTTCTGTTGAGGCTAGTTTATCCTTAAGATGGATCCTGGTATCAGCCCAAGTGTAAAGACCGCCTGATTTCCATATCTTGTATTTCTCGACAGCTGCTAATGCTTTGGTGCTGAGAAAATCTACAAATGCTTCATCTATCGGGCTGCCATCACCTATTTTCTTCTCCTTAAGATAATCAATGACCGCCTGTTGAATCTCGTTTAAAGCTTCTAGACTGGTAGCCCTCTCATCGTTTTCTGCTTTCAATAAAGCAAGTTGGTTGAAAATATCTTCATAAGTTGTGATTTGCGACTTTGATTCTTCAAAATAACTTACTTTATCCTGCTGTAGAATATCTTCGAAAGCTTTCTTAGCTTTCACATTCTTCTCAAAGCCTCTAGGTTTCACAACCACCTTATAGAATTGCTCAGCATCATGAACAGGTGTATCCAAAATAATCTTACAAGGCAACTTTGGATCCGACAAAACATCTTGAAGTAGAAAAGGATACTCCATTGACACATCAAAAATAACGATCTTAGTATCTTCCGCATGGTAGACTAATCTCCGTAGAATATTTGATAATAGATTAGATTTTCCGGCACCTGTGAAAGCGAAGATGCCGAAGTGGTAGCGTACCAGTCTTTCAAAATCAACATAGATCGGAATCTTTTGCTCCTCACCCTCAAACATCTTAACAGTACCCAAACGCGGATCCTTTCGAGCATCTGAACTGGTCGTGATCTTCTCCCATGGAAGACCCATCCTCTCAAGAATAGATTTGTTATACATCTGATGGATAGTATCTTTATTCAGTATACGAACAGTCTCACCAATCACTGGATACGTGAAGCCTTTGACGTATTCAGCGTCACCATTACCATCCACTATTAGATCATGGTTTAGAGGAATTGTTGAGAGCTGAATCATCATGGTAGATTTATCATCTGTAGCCCAATCTTCTACGGACTGCTGAATAATCTCAAACTGGTAAGGATAGTAACTATGACTTGATAATCCTGTTAAGCCGAAATGTTCAGGTCCTATACGAGATATTTCAAGTAGAGTGAACCGTTTCCCATTATTCTGGCCAGACTTGAAATTGCGTACTGCTGCAAGCATTCCTTCTTCAAGCAGACTCATTAGATCCCTTTGATATTCAACTTTGATTTTGCAATCATATTTCGAAGATATTCCGGTCGTCTCGGACGGTGTTTCAGATCTTCTAACTGGTATTACCGCTCCCAGCCTTGCGATGAAGCGGCTGTCAAAATCGGTAAAGTATTTCTTATCCTCTACGGGTTTGCTCAATCTCAGCTCTCCTATCTCGGAAACTGTGCATATAGAATGTAAACTTTCGTAACTTAGGATTGTTCATTAGCATATGACCTGTCGCCTCCATCAAACCCCTCATTCTCAACCGTTGCTCTTTCGCAATTTTGTCAGCAATAAATAGAGCTTTGTTATGTCCAAACGCTTCAGGTATACTATGAGCCCTCATCGAGCTTAAAATAATCATAACAAGATTCTGCAAACTATTCGAAATAGTCTTGTCACGATGAAGTATTGGTTTGATTGGTTCTATTGCTCCTCCATATTCATGTTTGAAAGAAACAGTTTCTTCCTGATCAAATTCTGGATGAACTAACCTGTCAGTAAGCAGAACATTACTGCGAAGTTGAGGATCGCTTTTAGCCTGATCAAGTTGAATATATGTCTTCAGAAAAATTCGCTCAGCAATAATCCGATTTTCTATAGCTCCACTAACAAAGCCTTCACGACCATCAAAGTTTGGAACTATCATCCTGAATGCTGCATCATACTCAATTAGAGACCAGGGAACAGAAATTTTGTCATAATTGAAGTAGCTTGTAGCTTGAAGAAGCATTCTATCAGTACTTAGTTTGTTAGTTAATTTGTTCTCATCAGTTTTCCAAATATCAGCCTTAATACAGACTGGCACAAGATGGTTTTGAAAATCTCGAGAAGTTGTGTCTTTAGCTATTCCCACCAGGAGAACGTTTCTTGTCCAACACTCCTCAATAAGCATGAAGAAGCAGTAAAGACTTAGGAATGCTAGATCTTGGGTGGTTAACCACTGTGTTCGGTCACCTTTCTTTATATGCATAGGGTTACCAATTGGATCCTCAAAGAGGTGATTACCAATATTTTTTACAAGTTTCTTTATTCGCTCCCAGCTATTCGCATACCTATGATTGATTGAGTATTCACCATTATTTTCTATCAGATAACCTTCATCAACAGATTTTCTAAGATACTTTTCAACTCTGCCTTTACGATCTTCTGTTTCGATTCCAAGTTCTTCACATATCTCTTTGAGTTTCAACGGTTTGCCTATTCTCTCAAGAAGGAATATACTTGCATACCTAACATAATCTCCCCGAGCTGGTGGAGTACAAAGTTTAGAATTCACAACATGATGTCTACCATAACCCATCTCGTTAACGTCTATAGGAATACCATCTATTTCGAAACCATAAATGGACCCATCACATTTCCAGACTGAACGTTTAGAAGTATCATACATTAGTGCAGTATGCATAGCTGAGAGGCATCTGTCAAGAAGCAGGATCCTAACATTTTCTTCAACAACCATCTTGTAAGCCAGATAAAGTTCAGAAAAAGTCATAACCCAACCTGGAATAGTCGAGTTATCAACAACAGCTTGTTCCGTTAAATTATTTGCAGCAGTCATCATTCCAGGTAAAGTTTCTCCATTGGAAGCTTTTAGCATCTGGTCAACTTCATGGATCCTATCAACATAGATCGGGATACAACTCGATAGACCTCGGCCACGCTCTATGAAACCAGTATCATAATTCACATTAGGATTCTCATTCTTTTTGAATTCTATTGTACCTGTTGAAGCATAGGATCCTGCCCAGAATACCGCTAATCCTGATACGAATTGTTGATCTTGAGATCCATCAACTGCTCCAAATTTCACTTTCTCAGAACCAAACAATTTGTGAGATGTATTATAAGCTGAAGAGAGACTGAATTCGTTAATTAGAAGATTGGACAATAGACCCTGATAGAGGTCTTTTGCTGATTCAAGTTTGTTTTTTGATTCTTCTATTTGATCCTCAGCTCCGACTCTAAGAACATCACTCAAACGTTTAACATGAGTACTCAAAATTGAAGACAATTACTCCCACCTTTTTGTACACTATACTCTCTACTTGGAGATCTTACCTGCCCAGATAGAAAGTACATTACTTCCTGATGAAACTTAAACCGATTTGTTCTAAAATCCTATTTTAAATAGACTGTAGAATGAAAGTCAACAGTTAAGCGCGCGCTTAGCTTTCTCTAACCAATCTTTTTATTGATTATATTATGAGTTAATCTTTTGATCATTGATGGCTCAGATTTTTTTTGGCGAGTTGTCTAGCGAGGAGGTTGATAAAATCTCTTCACAGGAAGCATTAATTCTAATTCCAATCGGATCTATTGAGCAACATGGGCATCATCTTCCTCTTGCTACTGACTCCATAATATCCCAAGAAGTTACCAGACTAATAGCTGAACGTATCAATAATGAATTTCCTGTTCTCGTTTTTCCTCAGATACCTTTTGGAAAATCTACAGAGCACGCTTCAAAACCTGGAACCATATCACTTGAAACTGAAGTTCTCACAAATCTACTACGTAATATTTGTAAAAATCTTGTAAAAAATGGTTTCAAAAAAATTGTTTTCATCAACGGTCATGGCGGCAACACAAACCTACTCAACACTATGCTGAGAGAGATTAGAGAAGAAACTGGAGCATTTATCACCTCAATCTATCTATACTCAGAAACCTTTCTGAAAGAAACACTAGATCGATTCAAACTGGAAGAACTCGACGTTTTTCATGCATGTACACTTGAGACATCATTCATGATGACTTTAAAACCTGAACTTGTTCATATGGAAAAAGCATCTAAAGAGAAGCCACATAAATTCACTGAAGAATCAGGTTATAAATATCTCAAGCTTACTGGGAGTAAAGGTATTGAGTTTTCATGGTTGATAGATGACGTATCTGATTCTGGTGTGATTGGTGATCCTACAAAAGCAACAGCTGAATTAGGTCAAGAGGTTCTTGAATCACTAGTAGAAAAGATCTGCGAAGTACTACGAGAAATAAAAAAAGTTTAACTTGTCTAAAACAAAGCACCTTAAATAAACTGACCTCAAAAAGAATTCGTGGCTAAATTATCATGAAAATAAAGAGACTCATTATCTCACTTGTAATAGGAACATTATCCGGATTATTTTGTATCTCCTGGACTTATCTTGAAATGTCTGGTTTTTCGACAACAATACAATATCTTCTAACAATATTCTATAACCGATTACTCATCGGTTTCGTAGTAGCAATTTCAGAGTCCCTTAAGATCTTCAATAAGGATCCTCAAAATTCGATCTCGCGAGGAACATTAATAGGAGCCGTTGTTAGTGTCGGACTTTATATTCAAACTGGCTCACTTAGCTTTATAACTCCAGGAATAGTCTTTGGTGTGATCGCAGATTTTCTTGCAACAAAATATGGATCTTAAAAGTTCAAAGTGACTAACACCTACGATGCTTGAACCAAAGATGATGAAAAGAGAGATTGTTAAAGAAACATTAGAACATCAAGAAACAGTACCGATACCATACTATCTCAATTTTACACCAAATCTTGAACATAAATTAAGGATCCACTTCAAAACAAATAATCTGAATAAACTCCTTGGAAATCACATCTACTGGACAAGTGTTGTTAAGAATATTCCAGAGAACATTGTTGATGGAAAATACACTGACATTTTTGGAGTTAGATGGGAAAACGTAGGATCAACCAGAGGGATCCCAACACATCATCCATTAACTGAACCAAGCCTACAGGATTACTATTTTCCAGACTCCTTGCCAAACGAAAGATTGAAAGAATTGGAAAACGAACTTTCTGAAAATCGTGAACTATTCAAACTTGTAAAGATCGGAGACCTATATGAACGAGCCAATTTTCTGCGCGGTATGACCAATCTAATAGTTGATATGTATAAACATCCAAAATTTGTAGAAGACCTACTTGATCAGATTCTACAATACAATCTATCAGTTCTCACCAAGATACAGAAACTCAACATCGATGGCATATGGTTGAGCGACGATTACGGCCACCAAAACGGTTTACTAATATCTCCAAAGCTGTGGAGACACTTCATTAAACCCCGTTTACAAATTCTCTTTGATAAGATCAAAGATTTAGGATTCTACGCCTTTCTACACTCTGACGGTGACATTAAAGAAATCATTCCTGACCTCATCGAGTTAGAGGTCGATGCAATACATCCAGTACAACCCGAAATTATGGACCTCTCAACTTTAAAAAAGAAATTCGGTAATCAACTGACTTTTTTCGGATGTTTCAGTACACAAGAAACCTTACCACGCAAAAAACCTGAAACGATCAAAAAGACAGTAAAACAAGTCATAAACATCATGGGCAAAAAAGGTGGATTCATAATATCACCTGGAATAGGTTTCCTTGACGACGTTCCAATAGAAAATGCATTAGCCTTTATTGACGAAGTAACAAACAACGAGGGAATCGAATCAATTTCTAGCAAAAATTCGCTCTAATCATTTGCCATATGGACGTAACTGCATGAAAATAGGTGAGCGTGATTTCCAAATAGCTTTATTAATTTTGAAAGCGAGAAAGTTATGTAGTGACGCCGAATCCGGCAATAATCAAGTTATCCTCTGAAACGGCATCAGGGGGATTGTTATCCCTATTCATCGTTAGTAGTTGCTGGATACTTCGGCGTCAATCGCAATTTCTAAGTAAAAAAATTAATCGTACGCTAGCTATCGTACACATCATTGGAAATTGAAAATGTGATTAAGCTTCTTCTACAACTAGCTCTTTCTTGCCAGCTTTGAAACTTATTTTAACATGTACAGAAGATTTTGGTGGAAATGGGAAGGCTGTGTCTTCCACTAGATCCTTGGGTAAATATACGAAATATCTTCCGTCCTTTGTTGCAAACATGCTTCCTCTACCTTGACGTGCCAATATAGATCCCTTCAAATTCCTAAGATTCAGATTTCAACCTAATTACTATTTTTTATATTTTTCTATGATTAGCTTCTTGCCTTTTGTGTCGAAACTTATCTTAACCTTTACCGATGATTTCATTGAAAAAGGAAAAGCTGTATCTTCGACCAGACTTTTAGGTAGATACACAAAGTATCGTCCATCTTTTCTTGTGAAAATGCTTCCTCTACTTGTACTTACCAATTACATTACACCTGTTACCTAGATATTGGACATCAGTAATGATAACGATGTTATATAAATGCTCCTCTTTCAACTCTAAGTGCCTTTCAAACCACTATAAACGTGGGCCTCTAAATTTCATTTATTTCACATATTTTTTTTAGTTTTTGAATTGTGTCCATGGCGTCTTTGCCTAGGTCGTCTGCGCCTATTTTTTTCACCCATTCTTCGGTTACTGGTACGCCTCCAAGGATTACTCGTACTGAGTCTCTTACGTTCTCGCGTTTTAGGGCTTGAATAACTTCCTCTTGTTTTGGCATTGTGTTGGTCAATAAAGCTGACATACCGAGAACATCCGGCTTGAACTTCTTGACACTATCAACAAATCTTTGTATTGAAACATCTACGCCTAGGTCGACTATGTCGAAGCCGTTCGCTCTGAGCATTGCGGCTACGATGTTCTTTCCGATGTCGTGTATGTCTCCTTCGACTGTGCCGATTACTATCCTGCCTTGGCCTCGGTAATCTGATCCTTGAGGCATATTCTCCAGCAGTATTTTTAGCGCCTTTTGAGCGGCGTTTGCCCCCATCATTAGTTCTGGCAGAAAAATTTCTCCTCTTTCATAGTCTTCGCCGATCTTTTTCAGTCCAATAGCTACTCCATGTTCGATAGCCTCAATTGAGTCAACACCTTCTTCTACAGCTTTCTCTGCTGCTGCAGATGCGGCTTCTTCATCATAATATGTGATGCTTTTCAAAAGATCTTGTAGAACTTTTCTTTCGCTCAAGATATTTCCTTCACAAAATGTTTGTTCTTTCTTTAGCTAACTCGCGCTAAGCTCTTTTTCCGCTTCTTTTGTTATGGTCTCTAACTGTTTTTGAACGTCTTTATCGAGTGGTTCTGGCCTGTGATCTTGTAATATTTTAGCAACTTTACTTTCTGCATTGTCAACTATTGTTTTCCTATTCTTTCTCTTCAGTGTCTCCCATGATTCTCTGAAACTTAATTCTGGTATCCAATGTTCTTTTCTGAAATTTTTGAAGGTATGCTTGTGAGATAGGTAGCTTCCACCAACTCCAACTTCTTTGATTACATCCAGAGCCAGAGTCTCAGGAGTTACGTCAATCCCTTGTAGGATGCGTTTTATAGCTTCCACAATTTCCGCATCTATAACATGTTGTTCCATCGCTGTTGTACCCCAATCATCCAATGTTGCAAGACCGTAAACTTCAGCTCCTGCCAAGAGAGTATAAAGAATAGATAACATTTTTTCATATCCTGTCTGAATGGAGGGTATTTTAGAGTCTGTACCACCTTGAGCAACTCCGAGAAGACCAAGGTGATGGACAATCTGGATCGAAGCTGCACTGCATAATGCTGCTTCAGGCGAAGCGATGTTGAGGTTTCCATCTCTTAAGTTCATTACATTTGTCGCTAAACCTGTCACCACAGGTGTCTTCGCTGCTATTAGCTGGGCATAGACTGTTGCAGCAAGTACTTCCGCTATCCCTATGGTTAACCATCCTGCAATCGTTACAGGAGCAGTCATACCACATGTAGGAGCAGCGATGATGCTGAGAGGGACACCTTTTCTCACGCAGTCATTCATTTTTTCAATAACTTCTTTAGCGTAGATTAACGGACTTGTGGGTTGACAGAGAATTCCCATTAACGGTTTTTTCCTCAGAGCCTCTTCACCACCTGCAACCGCCTCAGCCATCTTGAGGATGTATCTTCCTTCTTTCGGTTCGATAATGAGACCCATCAAGCTAGGTTTGGTAGTATTCTTGAACATGGTCTCTACAACCTTAATCTGAGTCATGGAAGAAGGCACATCTAGTGGCATCACTGGAGGCTCGAAGAGATCAAAGGAATCTAATGCATCATCTAAACGAATGATGTTTTGTAAATCTTTTAGCGTCGATCTTCTGCGTTCACCTGTTCTGTAATCTAGGATATAACCAGCATAGTCACCAATCTGAAAATGAGCCGTTCCATCAGCGATATCTATCCTCTTTTCAGAATCTCTATGGTATAGAGTATATTCTTTTGGAACTTTTTTGATTAAATCTTCTACAAGGCTTGACGGAAATTTTACAATACTTTTCTCAAAATCAACTTGAGCCCCGTTTTTATGAAACAGGGTTAATGCATCTTCTTGTTGAAATGCTACACCTGTTTCTTCTAAGATCTTTAAGGACGCTTGATAAATCTCATCAACCTCATCATTTGATAAAACATTCAATTTGGCAATCCCAGAACACACTCACCAGTCTGCCGTTATATTAGTTCCTTAAGACTGCCAAAAAAAAATACTGAGCAGAAAAAGTGTAGCAGAAAAAATATGATCTTACAAGTATCCCAGCTAGGTTTGATTCACTTGTCAGAAGATTTACTTACAAGGTATACGATTGTGTAACAGGAGTCTTAAACTGATGACTGAAGAAATGACGCGTGACATTAATACATCAAATAAGAAAATTGGTACCGAGGATATCCTTGCAATAGGTGCTGTTATAGTCGCAATCATAATTGCCATTGGAATAGTATTTCAAACAGTAGATGTAGCCCAAGGTGGAACAATCATTATTGCTCTTGTAGGAGCTGCAGGAATTGCACAAGTCATCAAAGCAAAACGTAGAAGAAAACAATAATACTCGTTAACTTGAAATGAATGTGTACTTACTAAGTTTAATAATTAATTAAAGAGTTGTCGTTCATCGCCATATGGGTATACCTTGAACGGAAGTATAGCCTATGATTTCCCCACTCAACTCTAATTCATATTCATTCATACCTGAAGGTTTACCAAACTGACCCTGCACTACAACCTCGTTTGACTCTGAAACTTTACCGTTAAGATACAAATAATAGATCCCTAATTTTCCGGTTCCTGATCCAACTATTACAAATCTGTTGTCAGACCCTGTAACCCAACCACGAATTGAATAGGTCGCATCCTCCACCGTTAGATCTCCTATGATTATCCATCCTGGAGGTATAGGCCAACCAGGCCCAGAACCATAAACGTACAATACAAGATGGGCTGGAACTGGATTCTCTCTGTGAATTTTCGGCAGGTCCAATGCTTTACCTCGAGCTTCAAACTCCATAACTGACCCAGCCGTAGCTGATCCAATAAGCATCAACCCAACGCTTAGAAGAACCAGAATTCCGAAAATCTTAGAACCCATAAGTCCTCTGCTCAATCATGTAATTCTAAACCGATATTGATCATCTATGATCCAGTTCATAAATTCTCCTATTAATAAAACAGATTGATAGAAGAAAGCTATGCTTTGGCATATATTGAGCATGTATTTAAATTTGTAATCTAACAATGTTTATATGTACAATTATTGTACATAGTATTATCATCTAAATCTCGAGGGAATATTTCTTTGGGCTTCGTAAGAGTAGAGAAACGCGGCTCCAACGGCACCCAATATTTTTACCTATGCACATACAACCCCAAAACAAGAAATGTTAACAAACGTTACCTTGGACCAGCCCACAGCCTTGAAGCCCAGAAAAATGCAAACTTCTACATATGGATCAACAGCTTGAGCAAACAAAGAGTAAAAAAACTCAGAGAAGAAAGCCTAGCAACAGAAAAATATGGACCCACATTCCACACATCCCTAGAAAGAGTCCTAGAACTAGGTAAACAGGCAAGGCAGTACTAAACTTGCCAAGAACCCAACCTGAAATAGTCAAACTCAAGATTAGTACTGAACGCTTTCTCAAAACTCTTCATCAACTAAAAATAGAATATGCAATGATCGGCGGCATACCAGCAGGCTTCTACGGCGAACCAAGATTCACCCAAGACCTAGACTTCACAGCCGACCCAAAAGCAATAATAAAAAATTTTCCAGAGCTCATACAAGAACTCGAACAAAACAACTTCATGCTAACATCCAGCAGACCCACAATAAAAGAACTCGAAAAAACCACATCTCTAAGATTCATAGATCTAAGGAACAAAGTAATAATCGACCTAGTAATTCACCCGAAAGGATTCAGTTGGGACACTGAAATATTACAAAGAAGACGTAAAGAAGGTCTTCTAACAGCTAAAATGAAGATCTGGTGTATAGCCGTAGAAGATTTAATACTAATGAAAATTGCAAATGCAACACAACAAGATTTGATAGACATAGAAAAAATCATTTCAAAGAATTTTAAAGGACTAGATTGGAAATATTTACGAAGACGTGCAAAAAAATTCAAACTAAACAGGAAAGTTGAAGAAATATATTATAGATATAATGTTGCAATGTCCTAATTTTGTCTCAAGAAGCCAAATTAATTTTAATTTAAAATGTGAAAAGTGTAACTATGAATATTGGGGACATCCTAAATTGCCTCATTAATTAACACCACATAATAACTGAACACAATTAAGCGTGATTTTTTTTCCTAAACCGTGCAATAAAATATCCTATCCCATGTTTGTGCGGATCAAATCTCTGAAGAAACGAAGCATTAACAACAAAATTTTTCATTCCACCTCTACCCAACCTCAACCCTTGCTCTTCAATCTCTAATCCTAATTCATCTACAGCATATGTGCAAACATCTTCACATTCCTGTCTAGTTACGGTACAGACACTATAGATGATAGTTCCATTATCCTTGATTATTCTTGAAGCCGACTTGAGAAACTGTTTCTGGTATGCTGAGAGATCTAAAATATCTTTTTTTGAAATCTCACTGTAAAGTTGTGGAACATGTCCAAGCGCACTACAAGGAGGATCCACAAGAACCTTGTCAGCCTTCAAATCCGGATAATCAACATCAAAATACCTTGAATCATGAGGAAACAAACTCACATTTTTACATCCAAGCCTCTCAATAGTCCTCCTCGCAACATCAACCTTCTTCACATTACGATCAACACCAATAACTCGACCCTGATTCTGCATCAACTGAGAAATGTGAGAAAGCTTCCCCCCAGGTGAACAATTCAAATCAACAATAGTTTCGCCCTCCAAAGGATCCAAAACTCTTGATGTGATCATGGCTGGAAGAGACTGAGGATAGACATAGCCAAGTTCATACTCTTCACTTTCCCTTAAACTCACAGCACTATACAATGGTGATGTAACCTCAACAGCAAGACCCCTCCTCACATTCAAAATCTCGGTCTCACTCATCCTCATCCTACCAACACCCACAACCTGACCATGCCTATCCACAATTGTAACCATGTCTCCTTTCCGAAGCTTCGAACAGTTCACAGTGCCTGGCGCATAGATGTGTGAACCTTGTAGAACAGATTCAGCAGTAAACTTGTCAATAACTATCTTCTTCTCAACCTCAGAAAACTCAAACGGTCCTTTAATGGGTGTGAAAACAGCCTCATCAATTAGATCAAAACTGGAAACATCGACTCCTTTCGAAACAAAAGAATCTATCAATTCTTGAGTAGAGAGTTTCAGAGTATTGACTCTTGAGAAGAATCTATCACTCGGTTTCTTGATTGATTGAAGAACTCCCTCTAAATCTGTACCATATACTTCATGTAAAGCCTCAACTGCATCCACTGAAAAATGATATTTTTCTGCCAATTTAGTGAAGAGTTCATTCAATTCCAAAACGCCTAGACAATAGATTCTCTATCATCATCCTAATGTGAGATATCCACTACTCATAATATTCATAAGCTTCTAAATAATCACAGCATCAAGGAGAATTCCATTGTCCCGAGTAGGAATACACAACAAAGGAGAACTTTCAATAGAAAAACTCCTCAACTTCATACAATCCAACGAAAGATTCAACGAAGCCGGAGGCGTCGCATGTTTCTTCGGATATGTTAAAGCCTTTACAAACGACGACAAAAAAGTCACTAACCTAGAACTCGAAGCCTACAAAGAAAGAGTAGAAGAAAAATTCGAAGAAATTGCAGCAGATATCAAAACACGCCCTGGAATAGTAGACTGCCTCATTCACCATGTAACCGGTAAACTAGACCTTGGAGATCTGATCTTCGCAGTCATGGTAGCTGGAAGGTCAAGAAAAAACGTTTTCCCCGCACTTGTAGAAGCAACTGAACGTGCAAAGAAAGAAGCTGCAATATGGAAAAAAGAAAGCTTAGAAACTGGAGAATCCTACTGGATTGAGTATGGTAAAGAATAAAATAGAAAAAGGATGACGCAGATATGCGCCATCTGAAACTTTTAGAATCTTCTTCTTGAACCGAATCTTCTATTTCCGCCGCCGCTATCGCCACCGTAGCCGCCGCCACCGCCACCGTATCTTCTTCCTCGGTCTCCACCGCCACCGTAGCCGCCGCCACCACCACCGTATCTAGGTCTGTCACGTCTCTCCTGCTCATACTGCTTGTCTGAAAGATTATTTTTGGTATTGATAGACTCAATCGTTGAACTTGAGGCTGAATAACTTCCATATCTTCCGAGGTTAAGGCGCATCGAGCCTTTGAAGAGGCCGATATATCCGTTCTTGATATCGATTACGGCTTCTTCCTTCACATTTTCAATATTATCGTCCCAAAGAGTCATGTATACGGAGCCAGTCTCATCTCCCACGAGAACATCAGTCACTTTATGGGTTGAACCGTCTCTTCTTGAAACGGTCTCTCTTACAGGGCTTTTCGAGGCAACTTTCACAGTTGTATTAATTTGTCTCGAGTTTGGGGTTAAGGTTTCTACTTTTACGCTTTCTGCTGTTTCTGAACTTTCCGCAGCTTTTGGTTTTTCGTCAAACGACATTTTAAATACTCTCACTTTCGACAGAGCATCAGCTATACAGTCGTGCACTTAAGGATTATCATATAAATAGAAAATCTAAGACACTGTCTAAACCAGGTTTACTATAACATTTTCACGTCTTTGATGTCTTCAGTTTCTCATTGACGATACTATTCGCCAACTGAGGATCAGCCTTGCCACTGGTCTTTTTCATCAATTGACCGACTAAAAACCTTACAGCCTTAGGATCTTTAATAGCATCTTTCACTGCTTGCGGGTGGGAAGAGAATATCTCCTCTGTTAATTGATTTAGATATTCCCTATCGGAGATTCTCCTCATCTCTTTCTGATTTATGATCTCATCCGGGGACTTACCTGTGATTAACATTTCCTTAAGTAATTCTTTGCCAATTTTACCGCTTATTGTCCCATCATCAATTAATTCCAGCATTTTCACAAGATCTCGTGGCATCAATTTGGCGTCTTTCAATTCGATATCCATCTCATAAAGATATGATAGCAGGTCACCCACAATCCAGTTACCTAACAAATCTGGATGACTATAGTTATCAGCACTTTCCTCAAAGAATTCTGCTAAAGCTTTGTTATCTATGAGAGTCATTGCATTTTGTCTGGAGATATCGTATTGCGTCATTAGTCTTTGCATATGACCTTCCGGTAGTTCGGGCATCGAATTTTTTTGACGCTCTATCTCTTCTTCTGAGATTGTTAGAGGAACTAAGTCTGCTTCTGGAAAATACCTGTAATCCTCCTCTTCCTCTTTTACTCTCAGAGAAATCGTGACTCTTCTTGCTTCATCCCAGTGTCTCGTCTCCTGTCCGATGCGATGTCCTGTTCTGAGAAGGCTTTTTTGCCTTGTTATCTCGAAATTGAGGGCTCTCTCAACTTCTTTGAAGGAGGATATGTTCTTTACCTCTACTCTTGTTCCACCCTGTATTGATATGTTGGCGTCACACCTCATAGATCCCTCTAGTTCTCCGCTTGAGACTCCTAAATGTTCCATAATTGAGCGAATTTTTTGTAGAAATATTCTGGCTTCTTTGGGTGAATTTATATCAGGGTCAGTAACTATCTCAACTAAAGCGATTCCCGCTCGATTATAATCTACAAATGCTGATTTTGATGTTTCTATAGTCCCTTCATAACTTATTTTACCTGGATCCTCTTCAATCTGTAATCTTGAGATATGTACAATTTTTTCCCCATCCAGTTTCTTCGATCCATTTTTAGCAATTGGAATTCCTCCAGCACGATCGTATTGTGAAATTTGAAAATTCTTAGGCATGTCTGGATAGAAGTAATTCTTCCTGTAGAAGATCGTTTTATTGCTAATCTGCATATTCAAAGCTAGAGCGATCAGAATTGCATCCTCAACTGCTTTACGATTGAGAACAGGAAGACTTCCAGGGGTACCCATACAGACAGGGCAGACATGTGTGTTAGGTGGGCTCTGTCTATAGTCTGATGAGCAACTGCAGAAGAGTTTACTCTTAAGATTTGTAAGTTGACAGTGGACTTCAAGTCCAATCTTTACTTTAAGCTCAGTCGTCTCTACCATCAATCATTCACCTACACCTTCAATTCAAGATCTGGTTTCAGGTGTTGTTCAAGAGAAAATGCAACTTTAATCAGAACATCTTCTCTTAGGGCTGGAGCCATCATTTGAACTCCTATAGGAAGTCCTTGACTCGATGAGCATGGTACTGAGATTGCTGGTATTCCAGCAAGATTTGCGATAACAGTATCAACATCGCACATATACATCTCTAATGGATCCAGCAGTTTCTCGCCGAGTCTGAAAGGCAATATCGGCATTGTCGGTCCGATAATCAAATCAAAATCTTTGAACGCCTTAGATAACTCCTGTTTGATGAGTGTCCTTACTCGTTGTGCTTTCAGATAATATTCGTTATAGTATCCTGCTGAGAGTGCAAAAGTCCCAAGCATTATTCTTCTTTTTACTTCAGCGCCGAATCCTACATCTCTATTTCTTGAGTAAGCTGTGCTCCAGTCATAGTTTTCATCATCAAGTCTTAATCCATATCTTAGTCCATCATAACGAGCTAAGTTAGAGCTTGCCTCTGACATAGCAATGATATAGTAAGAGGCCAGAGCATACTCCAAGCTTTCAAGTTTGATCTTTGAAAAAGTGGCACCAAGCCCTTCAAGTTTAGAAATAGCTTCCCAGACTGCTTTGGATACAACCTCATCCGTCCCGATACCAAAGAGCTCTTCCGGAACTCCAATCTTGACACCACTTACATCATCAACTAGACAATTTTTCAGATTCTGAGTTCCTGAATCAATTGATGTACTATCCTTGTTGTCTTGACCTGCGATACACTCTGTTAGTAAAACTAGATCAGCTACGTTTCTTGCTATGGGAGATATCTGTTCAAGGCTGTTCGCATAGGCTATGAGACCGTATCTACTAATTAGTCCATAAGTTGGTTTCATTCCTACGATACCACAAAAGCTTGCTGGGCATCTGACTGATCCCCCAGTATCTGAGCCTAATGAGATCGTGGTCTCTAATGCAGCTACTGAGGCAGCACTTCCTCCAGATGACCCACCAGGAACTCTATCCAGATCAAGAGGATTATGGGTTGGTCCGAACTGGCTATGTTCGGTTGAAGTCCCCATGGCGAATTCATCCATATTCGTCTTCCCAATCAAAATGGCATCTTGCGATTTTAATCTCTCAATAACTGTTGCATTATAAGGCGATATGAAGTTCTCCAACATCTTTGAAGCGCATGTCGTCCTCACATCGTTTATGCAGATGTTATCTTTGATAGCAACCGCGACGCCAGACAAAGATCCAACTTTTTCATTCTTACGAATTCTAGAATCGATTTCTTGGGCTTTTTCAAGAGCAATATTTTCTGTTAAGGTAATGAAAGCATGAATCCTATCCTCTACTTCTTTTATCCTTTCGTAACATTTGTTCACATATTCCTCGGCTGTAATTTCCTGTGTTCTTATTTTGCTTACAAGCTCTGAGGCTGATAACTCTAGAATTCGTGACATAGCTTATTCAACTAGACGATTCGAGGTGCTTTGATGAATCTACCTTTCTTGGCAGGCACAATTTTTAGAATATTTTCTGCAGGTTTTATTTCC
>Ga0154710_122_pt1 | contig 24151 bp, 28 predicted proteins | sample Rifle2008BG13ft_FD_105570 | JGI IMG/M metagenome (GOLD analysis project Ga0154710, IMG submission 105570) | Candidatus Bathyarchaeota archaeon RBG_13_38_9
TAGCGGCGAGAATAAACTTTAGGCTTTTAAATCAAATGAAATGAGTTTTTTCTCATCGTTAGAATATCTCTATAATACAATGTTTAGATAATAACCGAAAAATATAGTTTCATAGTCAAAGAAATCTTATAGAAAATGAGTGAATTTCAATGAATCAAAAGATATCTTCAACATTGCTTTTTGTAACAAGCAATCCTAACAAGGCATCAGAAGTAAGAAAAATATTAAACAAGAATGGAATATCTTTCCACCATATGAATGCTAGTTATCAAGAAATTCAATCAAGCTCATTGAAAACTATTGCCACAGAAAGTGCAAGATGTCTTTATGAACGATTAAAAACCCCACTCTTTCTTGAAGACTCAGGCCTTTTCATTGAGCAGCTGAGTGGATTTCCTGGACCTTATTCCTCATATGTTTACAAAACAATAGGCAACTCTGGAGTTCTAAAGTTAATGTTTACTATCGCTAATAGAACTTCAAGATTTGAATCTGTTGTGGCTTATGCAGAGAATGATAACGATATACATCTATTTTCTGGTATTGTTTTAGGAAGAATCGCCGATAAGAAAAAAGGAAAAGGTTGGGGATTTGATCCCATTTTTATCCCTAGAAATTGTGATGAGACGTATGCTGAGATGGGAATAGAATCGAAACAACGAGTCTCTCATAGATACGTTGCTTTTACAAAATTCTCAAATTGGTTCAAAACTCATGGCTAAGAATCACGTGTGTCTCTCGCCTGAATATCTTCCTCTGTCCTCTATCTCCTTAACTCTATCAAGAATTTTTCTCATAAGGTCTCTCTTCATAATCTTAGCATAACCATTAATGATGGACTTCATACATAGATTGGCAGATTCATAATGGGTGCTGTCGAGAGCTCTCTTCATCAGATGAATATCGACGCCTCTATCTTCATTATCTTGTGAGTGAAAACTTAGACCGAAATCTATTAAGAAAATCTTTTGTTCTCTCGTTAATATCATATTAGAAGTTGTAAGATCTCCGTGTATTAGTCCTGATTTATGAAGAAGACCTATCTTCATCCCTATATCTCTGCATATCCTGTTGAGATCTATATGGTTCAATTTTTCAAAGTGCTCTTTTATTCGGATACCCTCTATATATTCAATCACTAATTTGGCTTCTTTTTCGTCGACAAAATAAATCGTAGGGGTTGGTACTGATGTTTTCTTGGCTTCATGAAGAATTTCTGCTTCATGTAGTGTTCGCGAGGTTCTTAACTTCAGATCAAGTTTAGGATGTCGATAAGATTTGGGCACTCTCATCTTGATGATAACTTTCCTATCATACCATTCATCAAGATATAGGTCTGCTTCAGCGCCCCTCTTATATAGAATGATCTTCATGACCTCCAGGAAATATCTACTTGATCAAGGCGCCATCTCGGCTTTACGATGCTATCCTCGATTTTTACAGTTATTCCATTTTGAAAAGCTAATATTCCATTCCAGGCTATTTGCACACCTGAATCTCCAGTGTATTTTGCATCTACGACATGAAACTCTGCATTTTGCAGTCCAGAGATAGATTCAAGCATTAATTGAAATTTTTTGTTTGCTGCAACTCCACCGGTTAGAAGTAACTCTTTTTTTTCAGTATGAGCTAGGGAGCGTTCAGTAGCCTCAACCATCATTGAGAATGCAATCTCCTGAAGAGAGAAGCAAAGATCTTCTAACGGAGTACCTTTCTGGTATTCACGCAATGCTGCAGATAATAAACCGGAGTAGGCTACGTCATTTCCTTTTACAGTATATGGCAAATCTATTAACTTACATCCTTTTGCCGCCATTTTTTCAACTTCTGGTCCACCAGGAGTGGCCAATTCTGTTGCTCTAGCAAACATGTCAAACAAATTCCCAAGAGTAATGTCCTCTGTCTCTCCATAGATGCGCCATCTATTGCCTCCAAAAGCAGATATAGCAGTATGTCCTCCTGAAACAAGTACTACCAAAGGGTCTTCTACATTTGTAGTCAATATTCCAATCTCGATATGGGCCAAAGCATGATTAATCGGTACTAAAGGTTTATTGAGATACGTGGCAAGCGCTCGTGCAACTGTCGCGCCAACTCTCAAACATGGACCTAAGCCAGGTCCACAAGAAAATGCAATGATGTCTATATCATTTACATTCATTCCTGCGCCTTTTAATGCTTTTAGAATTACACTCTGAGCTTTACTGTTATGATGTTGAGCAGCCTCACTTGGATGGATACCTCTTCCACGATGAGGAATGTAGATTTCTCTGACATCAGAACATATTTCTCCATTATCAATAACAATAGAGGCTCCAAATGTATGTGCTGTGGACTCAATGCCCAGACAATTAAGCTGCTTTACCCGCTTCATCGATTTCATCAACTTTCAAGCTCAATAGATTCATTTCAACGTTTCTGGAAAGATTAAAGTAAACGCATTCTTCAATAGGTAGCCACTCAAATTTTGAGATGAGAAGTATTGGACACTCCACCTATTCAACCCGAAATCAACATTGGGACTTTAGGTCATGTCGACAATGGGAAAAGTACCTTAGTACAAGCTATGACAGGCGTATGGACTGCAAGACATTCTGAAGAACTCAGAAGGGGAATAACAATCAGAATAGGTTACGCGGACGCCAAATTCTTGAAATGTCCTTCACACCGTGGGGCAGCTGCATATACTGCAAAAAAGAAATGTCCAATCTGCGGAGAAAAAGCAAAATTCCTTAGAAATGTGAGTTTCATAGACTGTCCAGGACATCATAGTCTAATGGTAACGATGTTATCAGGAGCCGCCCTTATGGATGGAGCACTTTTTGTCGTTGCTGCAGACGCCAAATTTCCTCAGGCCCAGGATAGAGAACATTTACTTGCTGCCGAGATGGGTGGTATTAAAAAGATGATAATCGTCCAGAATAAAATAGATGTGGTTGATCGTAAGCGCGCTATAGAAAATATGAAAGAAATTCAAAAGTTCATCAAAGGACGACCTACTGAGAAAGATCCCATAATACCTGTCTCGGCTCAACATGGCCTAAACATCGATTTGCTAATAGAGTCCATAGAAAAAGAACTTCCCACACCAAAGAGAAACCCATCAGCCACACCTCAAATGTATGTTCTACGATCATTTGACATAAATAAACCAGGGACGAAGGTTGAAGGACTCCGTGGTGGTGTCGTAGGTGGTTCAATTGTCCAAGGGGTCTTCAAACTAGATGATAAGATTGAAATAAGACCCGGACTGAGAGTGGAAAGTGGCGGTAAGACCTCTTTCAAACCAATATACGCTGAGATTCGGAGCCTGCATGTGAGTGACGGTGAAGTTAAAGAAATCGGTCCTGGTGGATTAGTCGGTCTGGGGACTTCATTATGCCCATCAGTAGTAAAAGCGGATAGCCTCGTCGGAAGCATCATTGGAAAAGAAGGAGATTTGCCTCCGGTCTTAGATAAGGTAACTTTAGATGTAGAATTATTTGAGAAAGCAGTAGGTACGGAAGAGCTAGTGGCTGTTCAGAAGATAAGAACTAATGAGCCTCTAGTGCTTAATGTTTCCACTGCTGTTACATCGGGAGTCGTTACTTCAGCACGTGAACATATTGTTGAAATCACTCTCAAACGCCCAATTTGTGCGGCTCAAAACTTCAAAGCTGCAATTAGCAGAAGAATAGGAGACAGTTGGCGACTTATTGGTTATGGGACCTTCAAGTGAGCTAATTGCCTTATAGAGTAATCTTGGACTCAAATTTCCTTTTTCTCGTGGTCAGTACAAAATTGGATATTTTCTCAGAAATAGAGAATATTATTCCAGGCCGTGTTCAATTCTGCATTGCTGATCTAGTTAGAAAGGAGCTTGTGAAACTTTCACTTAAAAAGTCTGAGGTTGGAAGAAAGGCCGAATTTGCTTTAAGACTTGTTGATAAATGTGATAATGTCAAAATAGAATCGAAAGATTTCGAAAAAGTTGATGATGCGCTAGTCAGATTTGCAGGAAAAAATGAAGTCATAGTTGCAACATCAGATAAGGAACTTCGGCATAGGTTAAGAGATATAAACGTGCCAGTAATCTATGTAAGGGGTCGCTCCAGAGTTGAGCTAGAGGGATTTCCATTAAAATGTGGTGGCTAGTTCGAAGCGACTTTAGAATAATGGAGTTGAATTAGATTAATGTTCAGAGTATTGACAATGGAAGATATAGTGAGAATTCCGCCAGAGAAATTCGGCGGTGCAATAAAAAGAGTTGCCAAAGAACAAGTCAGACTAAAATATGAAAATATGATAGATGAAGAGTTAGGATATGTTATATCAGTAGTAGATGTTAACGTAGCACCAGTTGGCAGAATTCTGCCAGGTGATGGCTCAACCTATCATAAAGTCAAGTTTCAACTTTTAACTTTCTATCCTGAGTTACAAGAGATAGTAATGGGTGAAATTGTTGAAATCACAGATTTTGGTGCATTCATCAGGATTGGACCTGAGGATGCTCTTGTTCATGTTTCACAGATTATTGATGACTTTATCAGCTTTGATGAAAAACAGGGAGTTTTGTCTGGTAAGGAAACTCGCAGGACACTTAGCAAAGGTGATCATGTGAAAGCTAGGATTATCGCTGTGGGATTCCCTAAAGGGGGAGTTAGTGGGAAGATTGGCCTAACTATGCGTCAGCCATTTCTAGGGAAGTTTGAATGGATAGAGGACGCCTTGAAAAAAGAAAAAGAAGAGAAGGGTTAGGATTGGCTAAGGAGAAAGCATGCAGGAACTGTCGTTTTATAAGTATGGGTAATATTTGTCCAAACTGCAAGTCCACCAATCTCAGTTATGATTGGTCAGGCTTGATCGTAATAATTGATCCAGAAAAGTCAGAAATCGGAAAAAAAATTGATGCGAAAAGTTCTGGGAAATATGCTATTCGGGTTCGATAAAGTCTAGCTAAATATCATTAGATCACTTCGGAAGGGAGTCAAGTTTGGCTAGGTTAATCCTAACTCCTAAACTTAGAACCTTACTCAAGTTACCTATGGGCGAACTTTTAACTGGTGACGAAGAGCAGAATATGAAGAACCTCAAGAAAATTGTTGAACAAGAGAATCCTCCGAGAGTCATATGTGTAGGAGATGCAGTTTCAAGAAATGCGATAAAAGCCGGAGAAGATTCTTGGATAAAGATAGTCGATGGGAAAGAGATGCGCAAGGAAACGGGCTTGGATGGTTTTCATGGAAGTCGAATTTTTCTTGTCGAAAATGGACCTGGAACTTTAAGTCATATAGCATGGGAAACTGTTTCTGAGGTAATAAAACATGAAGGGTCTATATTGATTGTTAAAGGAGAAGAAGATCTCCTCACTCTGCCAGCTATCTTGGAAGCCCCGAAAAAATCAATCGTAATTTATGGCCAGCCTCCAAGGGCCGGAATAATTGTTGTGAGGGTAAATAGCACAAGTAAACAACTTGCGAATTCGATTATTGATGCTATGATTTGTGATTCGGATCAAGATTGAGATTTAATGTAATCTGTGAAATTGCAGGATCCGCATGTCCAACGTTGTTTCGTCTTAGTATGGTGTGCCATTATGTTGGCGCACCTTGGACATTTTCTGTTTTTTAGTTTAATGTTTTTCTTTTCATAACTAAAGTCGTATAGTGTACTTAAACTAGGTCTAGTTTTTTTGGATTTTTTTTCTACTTTCTCGCTCAATCTAGATCACTGGCTATTTTTATTCTCTTATTTTTTGGTTTTACCCTTTTCTGGAGTTTTAGTTGGTTCTGGTTTTTCTTTCTTTGTTTCTTCAGGTTTGGCTTTAGATTTTTCAGTTTCACGTTTATCGGGTGGTAAATTTCTTGTACTAATGTATTTAGGGAGAATTTCATCTGCCAATTCTTTACTTTCATATATTTCTGCTTGGCAGACGGAACTATCTGAACCGGTCTTTCCTTCGACTTTAATTATGAATAGATTTTGAGGTTCTTCTTTAAGCTGAGAAGCTAAGAAATCCCTAATAGCTATCCTGTCTGGCGTTCCTCCTTTTTCATGAGTGATCTCTACTTTGATTTCCTTTCGTTTTAGGACAGGATTGTTTTTTTCATAAATCATCTTTGTCTTCATTTCAACTCTTACCTTTGTTTTCTTTCTGGGAGTCTGAACTTTTCAAACTTGATTCGGGTTCTATGATTGTGAGATTTACCTGATATGTCTCCTCAGTGATCATTCGCCCTCGGACAAGTTTTCTCTCTCTGTGAGAATTCTTTGCCTTGAATCCGATGCCTCGCGTGAGGATTATGTGTTTTTTTCCTCCACCATGGACGTCACCTCGTTGTGGTATACCGTCTTTATCGCTTGCTCCAGTGATCATAACTTTCTTTCCACTTATCCCGATAGTTGAACCATCAACTGTTTCGCCTATTGCTCTTCCAAGAAGTGGTTTCGCCTTGGGGCCTTCTAATTCTGATGTAGATGCCTTTCCAGTCTTAGGTTCAGATACGCTCAATTTGAATTTTGCCATCTAATATCGACTCTTTCCATGGAGTATTTTACTACGCTTGTTGACCGCCATATTAATCTGTCGTGTGGATGAAAATGAGCTTATAATATGTTATATCTCTACATGTTCCATAGGGGATCTTGTTTTCGCATTATCTCTATTATCTCATCAAGCATTTGCAATTCGTCTGGTCTTAACTCATTTCTGAGTCTTTTTGATAGTTCTCGGGCTGAATGTTCGGAAACTGCGGTGTAGAGAATGTCATTTTCAAATATGTTTCTGTTTATTACTGCTTTATCTACTGAAACAGCTACTTGCATTCCGGAAGTCGATTGGTCAATATCTTGACCTTTATCTTGTAGTCTTAGAACAATTCCAATTTTCTTTCCATCTTTGTTGATTAGAGGGTAATTCTTTTTCATCGTTCCACCTAATACCTCGACACCGAAAATGGCGGGTTTGCTATGCCTGAAAACATAACCTGGGAGAACACGCATTTTTCCAGGTCTAATATGTTGGTCTAATTCCATCTTTGCTCTTGAGGCTCTTTCAGTTTCCGCCCATCTCATATAGCCATCAAGAAGATCGTAAATGATTTGTTTCTGGATAATCGGGATATTCCTTTTTGTGGCTTCTTCTTTCGCATCGGGTAGAAGTTTAACATTAAATCCTAAGACTATTCCTAAGATAGGATCTTTCTCTCTTACTATCTCTGTCTCAACGATATCTCGTTTTGAAATGTCTCCTATATCAGCGAGTCTTATGGCTATTCCAGAATTAACAAGAGAAGCTGTTATTGCTTCAAGTGCTCCGAGAGTATCGGTTTTTAGTACGATACCATTTTTATCAGTCTCTATTCGTAGTCTTTGAAACTCTTCTTTAACTAAATCTGTATAATTTTCTGGAGATTCATTTGGTGGTATTGAATATATTGAAGAACCGGCAATTGCTTTCTCTAAATCAGGGGCGGCTATCTTGATTCCAGCAGCTGCTTTCACATTATCTACATTTGAAAACTTGTCTCGTGGATCTCTTATCTCGTCTAGAGGTTTAGGAACTAGAATAGCTCTGATGTTAGTGATTATTGGTCCATCTTTTCCACCTAGAGTTATATTATCATCAACGTTAAGAATCCCATCATATATTATTGCATTAATCGTTGTCCCAAGACCAGTCTCTTCTTTAACTTCGAGGACGGTTCCCTTTGCTGGTCCTAGAGTAGTCACCAGATTTTTTTTCATAAATGCCTCTGTCAATCCAACTACGATTGCAAGTAATTCTTGGATTCCTTCGCCTGTCTTTGCGCTTGTTGGAATTATTGCAATAGTTTTTGTAAACTCTTTGATTCTATCAAATCTATCCGAATTAAATCCGAATTTTGATAATGAACCCATAATGGTATAAATTCGGTTATCGATCTCCTTCTGTATTTCAGGAGACTGATTAAGGAAGCTATTGCCTTTTGTCTCGTTAGGGGGTTTTTTCCAACCTGGTACTGCATCAATTTTATTTGCAGCTACTACAAATGGAGTCTTACGTGTCTTGAGTATCTCTATTGATTCTTCGGTCTGAGGTTGTACCCCTTCGTTCAAGTCAATTACTAGGATGGCGATATCTGCAGCGGAGCCTCCTCTACGCCTTAAATTGGAGAAACTTTCGTGACCAGGTGTATCAATGAATAGTAAACCGGGTATTTCGACTTTGAATTTAAATTTTTGAAGGGTTTTACCATATATTTCTAATATGTTCTTAGTAGGAAGCAGACTGGCACCTATCCATTGTGTAATCTGGCCAGGTTCCCTCTTCGCTACAGATGTACCTCTTATCTTATCCAGTAGTGTTGTTTTACCGTGGTCTACTTGACCCGCCAAGTTAGCTATGGCATAAATGGCGTATGACCTAGTACCACGACAATAGGCTGACGTATTGACAATGCATGTAACTCCTCTATTGTCCTTTGGGAATATGTGCTTTAAGTATTATCTTGAGATGTTATCTGATCAAATTGAAGAATACCTTTACTTCTCTTTTATCTTTCCTATAAGAAACTCTATCTCAGTAGGTTTTTCGTAGCTGATTATTTCTTCTTGGTTGAAGAAAATGTAAATTTCTCTAGTGGCATTTTTTGAGCTATCTGAGGCGTGCACTATGTTTTGTGTTTTATTTAATGCAAATTCAGCTCTGATAGTGCCTGGAGCGGCATCCTGTGGATCTGTTGCGCCAATCATTGCTCTAATGATGCTTACTACTTTTGGCCCCTCTATAACCATGGCGATGATCGGTGATGAAGTCATGTGATCAATTAACTTAGGAAAGAACTCTTTCGTTTTATGAATTGAGTATAAAGCTTCACTTTGACTCTTGGACATTTTGAGCAATTTGATTGCTGAAATGTTGAGTCCTTTTCTCTCGAGTCTTGCTATTACTTTTCCTATAAGTCCTCGTATTACTCCTTCAGGTTTTATTAGAAGGAGTGTTTTCTCCGTCAAGGACTATCCCTATTAGGTATAATTATTTCTTCTGGCCAGTGTAGTGCTCTGTCCACTTGAGTTTTCTGGGATCTCTTCGTAACTCTAATTGGCTCTTTCTACACTTTGTTGAACAGAAATAGAGTATTGTTCCATCATTTCTTATGTAAGAGGTTCCAGATGATGGTGGATATTTTTTTCCACAAAAAGAACATCCAAATGAACGTGGCACTTTTTCTGCCTCTCTAGCGGATCTTCTTAGCTTCTCTTTCAGTTTCTCTGAGCATTAAAGTATCGCCGAGTCTAACTGGCCCTTTTATGTTTCTTGTTATAATTCTACCTTTATCTCTACCTTCGAGAATTCTTACTCGTACTTGCATAACTTCGCCAGTTACGCCTGTTCTACCGACTATTTGGGTTACTTCGGCGGGGGTCAGAGCTTCCTCAGCTGACTCCTTAGAAGATCTCGCTGAGGCTCGGCTCAAGTACTCTTTGCACCACTTTTCGATAATTTTTCTAATTCACTGATTAATCCTTTGAGTGGTTCTGATGCTTCCCCTGGTTCTACTATGGTTATTGCTGCAGAACCAACATCAACGCCAGCCGATTTTCCTAAATCGAGTTTTCTTGGAACATAAAGGTAGTTCACTTTTCTTTCTTCACATAAAATAGGAAGATGTGCTACAATCTGTGGTGGTTCAACATCTTCTGCTATGACGACGAGTTTTGCTATTCCTCGTTCAATAGCTTTTGTAGTTTCATTAGTTCCTTTTCTGATTTTTCCAGTATCTTTAGCCATCTGAACCATTTGGAGGGCTTTCTCAGCAATCTCTTTTGGAGTTTCGAATTTTATATAAAATTGTTTTGGCATCGATCCAACCTCATCTGCCGTTTTTAGTGTTACAGTAGCTTCAGTGTCTGTTTTATCAACCTTTCTATGTCTGTCAGAAGGGGATTAATTTCAATATATTCTCTTCTGAAGGGTAGGAATAGGCGAATTTGAATTTTTGTGTTAAAAAAATTTATAATGAAATTCTTATTTTTGATTATCTCGCTTGACTATGTTTGCTACTTTTGTTTGTAATCCCCAAAGTTCGATAAATCCGATTGCCTTTGTTTGATCAAATGTGGTGCCCGCTTCATATGTTGCCAATTTTCGACTATAGAGCGAATCAGGTGAAGATCTACCTACTACGCGACAGTTTCCTTTGAAAAGTTTAAGCTTGACAGTGCCATTGACTCTTTCCTGAGTCTTGTCTATGAAAGCATTCAAGTCATTCATTAAAGGATCCGTCCATAATCCATTATAAGCTGCCACGGTCCATTGAATATCTACTAATTTTTTGAAAGCAAGCTCGTGTCGGGTTAGTACACATTTTTCAAGATCTTTGTGTGCTGTGATTAGAACCATTGCTGCAGGGCATTCGTATACTTCGCGTGATTTAATCCCGACCAAACGATCCTCTATGTGATCGATTCGGCCAACTCCATTTTTACCAGCTATGTGACTTATATCCTCCAACAACTCAACTGGGGTTTTTTTTGAGCCGTCTAATGATTTTGGTATACCTCTTTCAAATCCCAATGTGATGTACTCCGGATCATTGGGACATTTTTCGGGAGATGTCGTTAACTCAAAGATCTCTTCAGGTGGCTCAATAGATGGATCTTCAAGTATGCCACATTCAATAGAACGGCCGTAAATGTTTTCATCTATGCTATACGGGCTCTCTGGTTTTGTTGAAACGGGAATATTGTGTTGCTTTGCGTATTTGATCTCTTCTTCACGTGAGAGTTTCCATTCTCTTATAGGAGCTATTATTCTTAGCTCGGGTGCAAGTGAAGCTATTGCGACGTCGAATCTTACTTGGTCATTTCCTTTTCCTGTAGATCCATGGGCAACTGCGATAGCCTTTTCCTTTTTGGCAATATCAACAAGTTTGGAAGCAATGAGTGGTCTTGATAAAGCCGTTGATATGGGATATTGGTCTTGATAGAGTGCATTAGCTTTGATTGCAGCATATACATAGTCATGTGCGAATTCTTCTTTTGCATCAATAGAATAGTGTTTAATGGCCCCTGATTTTAATGAACGTTCTTTAAGAGAATCGAGTTCTTCTTCACCGCCCACGTCAATTGTAAGCGTTATTACATCATAACCATATTTCTCTATTATCCATTTAATTGCAACAGATGTATCAAGTCCACCAGAATATGCTAAAACAACCTTATCACTCATTTCTAATCCTTCTTGCCAAAATCTGATAGGGAGATAAATCTTTAATTCTGTGATAAATCTTCTTCGAGCCTATATTTGTTATTGTGTATTTTTTTTTAACAAATCGTTACGATGTCAAAAGTTACTTCTTGGATATTTTGGTCAAATATTCTAATATTTTCGAAGCTATATCAACACCTGTTCCGGATTCAGCTCCGCGGAATTCTATTGTTGAATTGATCTCATGTACAACATTTCCCTTGGGGCTTTCCATCAAATCTACGGCCAAGATGCCGCCTCCAACAGCCTTTGCGGCTTTCAACGCGGCGTCCTCGAGTTCAGAAGTAATCGGACATACAGTTGTCGTTGCTCCAAGAGCCACATTGGTCCTCCAAGAACCTGAGGGAGAACTACGATAAATTGCTGCAGTAATCTCATCGCCTACAACAATTGTTCTAATATCTCTTGGTGGACGTTTTACCATCTCCTGAATATAATGAATTTGAAGTAATGAATTGCCCATTAGCTCTCTATGTTCTAGAATAGCCTCTGCTGTTGCCCGGTCTCTGATTGGTGATACTAATCTGCCCCAACTTCCAATTACTGGTTTTATTACTGCGGGATATCCGATTTCATCTAATATTTCTAAAGCTGTTTCAGGTGTAAATGCTACAAAAGTCTTTGGTGTTGGAACTTTAGCTTTTGAAAGGGCTAAGGAAGTCAGCATTTTATTCCCACAGATTGAAGTCGTATCAAAAGAGTTAACTACTTTCATACCTTTTTTTTCTAAAATTGCTGTAACATGTAATCCTCTAAAGTAGCTAATGCATCTTTGAAGAACAATTTCGCCATAATGTTCCGTAAGGTCTTCAGAAGTAATGTCAAATGATGTGTTCTTGGCGTCGATAAGATTGATTTTGATTCTTTTTCGCTTTGCAGCTTTTATTAGGGCTTTCTCTTCCCAGCGAGTCCTGTCAAAAATTATTGAAAAAGTTCGCGCCAAAGAAGGCGTCTCACTCTCCCCAATCTTCACCGACGACCTCGGCGACTTTAAGATTACATTTTCCATCTGATTCAATAGATAGTTCAAATTCAAGGCCGCAATCGGGACATGTGACTATTTCACCATTTACAGAGTCTTTTGGAATTTTAATCTCTCCATCGCATTCTGAGCATTTACATGTCATTAGTTTTTATCTCACAATCCTTGTGATCTAATAATGAATTCTGAATGCGTAGATATCAATAAGCTTAAAAGATTTTCTTTTATAAAATTCACGTTCAAACTGGTTACCATTCGCGTAGAATGATCATCGTATTTGTATTTGATACGCCTTCTACAGTTCTGATTTCTTCGATACAGCGGTTCACTTCAGTAATACTTGACCCTGATATTGTTACGACTATGTCATATTGACCTGTGACCTCGTGAACTGTTTCAACATTTGAGAGTCTTACGAGTTTTTGTGATATTTTTGAAGTTGGGTATGCGGGATTTATTGAAAGAAGTGTTATTGCTCTTGCTCCTGTTTTGAATCCTAGTTCAATAGTAAATTTTTTAATATTGCTTGCTTGTATTAATGCTGAAATTCTTTTCCTGACTGCGCCCTCTGATAATCTTGTCTTCTTTGCAATATCGACATATGATGCTCTGCCATCTTGTTTCAAAATGTCGATTATCTCTTGATCTATCTCGTCCAATATTGCTCTCCAATATGATTGTAGTTCTGGAACTAATTTAATGATTGTCGGATAGCTATTCAATTAGTTATGTATTTCATTATACTGGTCTATTACGAATTACATACTTATTGATATATAAAGCGTACATATTGTACACGATATGTAATGAATTCGGCTTTTAACACCGATATCTTTAATAGGCGTATGGGCTCTTCCATAGAGCATTTGAGGTGGTGTATTGCCAGATTATGAATGTCAAGACTGTTCAGCTGATGTTCAGGTTCCAAGCGATGCCTTGGATGGTGAAATTGTTGTATGTCCCGACTGTGGTCTAGAACTTCAAGTTAAGAGAAAATCCACAGGAGAAATTGAATTAACCGAAGTCACAAAAGAGAAAGAAGATTGGGGAGAATAATTGACCGGCTCCATCGGGATGCTTTATGATCAATTAAGGCCCGAGGAGCGCCTCCTGATTGAAGCCGCAAAAAGAAAATCATTAAAATTGGGACTTCACGATTCAGAGAAACTCTATCTTAATATTAACAAGATGGATCAGGAAGAGCTTTTCGAGGAAATAGTCTTACAGAGATGTTTGAGTTACTTTCGCAGTGTACATCTAACATCCCTTTTGGAAAACAAGGGAATAACTGTAATTAACTCTTCTAAGATTGCATCAGTATGTGGGAATAAATTATTGGCATCAATCAAACTTGAGGAAGCTAATATTCCAACTCCACATACAGTCGTTGCATTTAGCATTGAAGCAGCCCTAAAAGCTCTTGATGAGATAGGGTACCCTGCGGTTCTCAAACCAATAATAGGAAGTTGGGGAAGACTCATCGCACCTTTAAGAGATATTGAATCAGCAAAAGCTATTCTAGAAGATCGAGAGAACATGTTTCCAATTTATCAAATATACTATATTCAAGAAATGATTCAGCGTCCATCAAGAGACATACGATGCTTTGTGATAGGTAACTCCGTTGTGGCAGCGATATATAGATACGCACCAAAAGACGATTGGCGAACGAATACAGCAAGAGGAGGACACGTGGAATCCTGCAAAGTGACAAGTAATATGGAAGAACTTGCCCTTAGAGCCGCTGAAGTGTTTGGTGAAGGAGTATATGGTGTTGACATGATGGAAAGCGAAAATGGCTTAACGATACATGAAGTGAATTATGCTACTGAGTTTAGAAATAGTGTTCCAGCAACTGGTGTAGATATACCTGGATTAATGCTGGATTTTGCAATACAAAAGGTGAGGAAATAAAAATGAAAATTGCCATAATCGGAGGTTCAGGCTATGCTGGTGGAGAGTTGATACGGGAACTATTGATACATCCAAAAGTCGAAATTTCCACGATAGTCTCAAGAACTCATATCGATGAATATGTTTATCGAATACACCCAAATCTACGTGGTTATACTGACATCAAATTTTCTCCTTTAAATATCTCTGAAATAACTTCAAAATCAGACTTAGTGTTCATCGCAATTCCACATGGAACCTCAGCAGAAATTGTTCCAAAAATCTTAGAAACTGGATTAAAAGTCATTGATCTAGGAGCGGATTATAGGCTAAAAGATCCTAATTGCTATCCGAAATGGTATGGATGGACACATCCACATCCTGAATTTCTAAAAGATGCTGTATATGGTCTTCCAGAGCTTCACCGTGAAGAAATCAAGAACGCAAAACTTGTCGCCTGTCCTGGATGTATGTCGACTGCAACTATTCTTGCACTTGCACCTCCAATTAAAGAAGACATTATTGAACCTAACCGAATTGTTGTAGATGCGAAAATTGGATCTTCAGGGGCAGGGAACGTTCCCACAAAAGTCTCCCACCATCCTGAACGAGCAAGTGGAATCAGACCTTACAAAATTGTGGGGCATCGTCATATCCCTGAGATGGAACAAGAACTTTCATCATTAACCAACACTGAGCTGAAAATATCTTTTACACCCCATGCCCTACCTGTGATTCGCGGGATTTTAGCTACTATCCATACTTACCCAAGAAAAGATTTGACCTTACCGGATCTATGGAAAATGTATCGATCAATGTATGGTCAAGAACCCTTCATTCGTCTAGTAAAAGACAAAAAAGGTTTACACCAATTACCGGATCCAAAAGTTACAACCGGATCAAACTTCTGTGACATAGGATTTGAAATAGATCCGCATGTAAACAGATTAGTTTTGTTAAGTGCGATAGACAATCTCGTAAAAGGGGCCTCAGGTCAAGCGGTACAATGTCTAAATATAATACTTGGTGTCGACGAGACAACTGGAATTTCGACTCCTACGATATACCCGGTGTAGTTCAAAATGATCATTGTAGTAAAACTTGGAGGTAGCACTCTCGAAAAAGGCGTCTCGGAAAGCTTTGTTCAAGATATCAAGAAAGTTTCAGAGAATCATAAAATCATAATAGTTCATGGTGGTGGAGCAAAAGTAACCCAAATGGCAGCAAAACTTGGAAAAGAACAGAAATTTGTTGTTTCTCCCGAAGGGTTCAGAAGTAGATATACAGACAGAGAAACGGTAGAAATCTTCACTATGGTCATGGCAGGAAAAATAAACAAAGAAATAGTAATTGCCTTACAACGTCAGGGTGTAAATGCTGTCGGGCTTTCAGGCTTAGATGGTTCTCTTGCAAAGGCCAATAGAAAAAAACAACTGGTGATCATAGATGAAAGAGGACGAAAAAGAATCATTGAAGGAGGATACACAGGAAAGATCAGCGAAGTAAATTCAAATCTTCTCAACTTACTAATAAATAATCAATACACGCCGGTCATAGCTCCAATCGCAATTGGGTCAGAGTTCGAACCTTTGAACACAGATGGAGACCGAATGGCTGCTAATGTGGCTGGTGAAATTAAAGCAGATATGTTAATTCTCTTGACAGACGTGAAAGGACTTGAACTCGATGGGAAACTCATACCAAAACTCAATTTTCTTGAAGCCAAGGATGCACTCGGAAGAATTGGACCTGGAATGATAACTAAAATCTATGCAGCTATAGAAGCCATCAATCTAGGAGTTAAAAAAGTAGCTATCGCACCAGGACTAGAATCGTCCCCAATAACATTATCCATAGAAGAAAAATGTGGCACTGTGATAGAGAAATGAATGCCACTGAAATACTTGAATTCGAACAGAAACACTTAGCCAATGTATATGCAAAAAAGGATCTAATAATTGTCAAAGGTCAAGGAGCAAATCTCTGGGACATAAATAACAAAAAATATATTGACTGTACTGGAAGTTATGGCGTCTCAATATTAGGACACTGCCATCCAAAAATTGTAGAAGCAATAAAACGTCAATCAGAAATTCTAATTTCTTGTCACGGTTCATTATATAACGATTCAAGATCAGAATTTTTGAAAAAAATCACCCAGATACTACCCAAAAGCTTAGACAAAGCTTTCCTCTCGAATAGTGGTGCAGAAGCAGTTGAATGTGCAATTAAATTAGCAAGAAAATTTTCAGGTAAAAAAGAGATCATTGCAATGATGAACTCATACCATGGAAAAACTATGGGCGCATTATCAGCTACATGGGATAGAAAATACCGAGAACCATTTTTACCATTAGTTCCTGAATTCAAACATGTGCCCTACGGGAAAATCGCCAAACTTGAAGAAGCATTATCGGAAAATACGGCAGCCGTAATAGTTGAACCGATCCAAGGAGAAGGCGGAGTCAAGATACCGCCTAAGGGATACATAAAAGACGTAAGACAGATCTGCGATGAAAAAGGAACCATTATGATTGCAGACGAGGTGCAGACAGGTTTTGGTCGAACAGGTAAAGTGTTCGCCTGTGAACACTCTGATATCACGCCTGATATTATGTGCCTAGCTAAATCAGTTGCCGGAGGGCTTCCACTCGGAATAACAGTTGCAAGGCCTGAGATAATGTCATCGTTCAGGCTTGGTGAGCACTCGACAACATTTGGTGGAAATCCACTTGTTTGTGCTGCAGCGTCAGCTGCAATCGATGCGCTAATAGAAGAGCGACTTCCAGAGAGAGCCTCAAAACTTGGTAGTCATTTTATGACTAGACTAATTGAACTACAAAATAAACATGAAATTATTCGAGAGGTCCGAGGCATGGGGATGATGATAGGTGTTGAATTTAGATTTGACGTCCTAAATATCTTGCGCGGATTAATACGTAAAAGCATACTAGCATTAGATGCTGGAAGAAATATAGTCCGTTTTCTGCCACCATTAGTAATCTCAGAAGAACAACTTGATCTTGTCATAGAATCGTTTGATCAAGTCATCTCGGAGGAAGAAAATGTCAACCCGAGAGGTTGATCTATTAACTGAAATGCTCAGGCTTTACAGCCCGAGCGGCGAAGAAGCAGATATAGCCGAATATCTTGCTGGGGAACTTAAAAAAAACAAATTCGAAGTTTCTATAGACAAAGTAGGAAATGTGATCGGAAAACGTGGAAGCGGATCTCCGACTTTACTCTTATGTGGTCATATGGACACAGTTCCAGGAGAAATCGAAGTGAAACTCGAAGGAGATCAGCTATTTGGAAGAGGTGCTGTTGACGCGAAAGCCCCTCTTGCAAGTATGATAATGGGAGCATCAAAAATTCACGACCCTAATGGAAAGATAATCTTAGCATGTTTGGTAGATGAAGAAGGTCAAGGAAAAGGGGTTAAACAGTTGATCGAGGATGAAATCCAAACAGATTACGCGATTTTCGGTGAACCAAGCCGAACTTGGAATGTAACCATAGGCTACAAAGGAAGTTTGCGTCTTCTGCTGAAATGTAAAACTTCTACAGGTCATTCATCAGCTCCATGGCTTTCAGATAACGCAATAGAAAAAGTCTATGAAATTTGGAGAACAATTCGAGAAAAACACTTTCAAGAAGAAAATATTGAAAGTCGCTTCTATTCTATCACCTCATGTTTGACTAAAATTTCTGGAGGGGGATCTTCAAGTATGATTCCATCAAGGTGTGATGCAGAAATTGATATGCGTACACCTCCCCAGCTCTCACCTGAAGTAATATTTGGTAGACTCAAGAGAATTATCGACGAATTCAATGAACGAGCTGAAGATGCGAAAATTGAGCTGGCATGTCTTGGTAGCATTCCGGCTTATGAGTCAGATAAAAGATCCATTCTTGTAAGATCATTGACATATGCGATTCGAAAATCTTCCGAACTGCCACCCACTCTTTTAAGGAAAACTGGTACAGGTGACATGAATGAGCTCGGCGCAACTATGAATATTCCCATGGTATCCTATGGGCCGGGAGATTCACATCTTGATCATACAAACAAAGAAAATGTTTCATTATCAGAATATCAAGAAGCCATTAAAGTGTACCAAGAAGCAATTCCTCAACTATTTCGTCTTCATGATGAAATCAAATCAAAGTGATTATGATGAAAAAAAAGTTGATTGATCATAAAGTACTCCTTCTCGATACAACTTTGCGAGAGGGCGAACAAGCTCCAGGAGTTACTTTCACGGTTGAGGAGAAACTAGCGATAGCACGAAAATTAGATGAGATGGGTATTCACATGATCGAGGCGGGTGATCCAAACGTATCTGGGGATATCAAAGAAGCTGTTCGAAGAATATCTAAAGAAGGATTGAAGGCTGAGATTCTTGCTCACTGTAGAGCCCGGATTTCAGATGTAGAAAATGCAGCATCTTGTGAAGTTGATAGAGTAGCGATATTTCTTGGGACTTCCGATTCACATCTCAAATATAAGATTCGGAAAGATCAAACCGAGGCAATAGAACTCGTTTCGCAAGCAATAGAGCATGCCAGATCACAGGGTTTGAAAGTTAGATTTACAGCTGAAGACGCAACAAGGACTGACAAGGAATTTTTGTTTAATATTTGTGAAAAAGCACAGGAGGCTGGAGCTGATAGAATTAGTATACCTGACACAGTTGGAATAATGGCTCCGAATAATGTTAAAGAACTTTTTCGCAATTTGAGTAATAAACTAAAAGTTGAACTTGATACACATTGCCATAATGACTTAGGAATGGCAACAGCCAACACGCTAGCCGCACTTGAGGGTGGGGCGACAGGAGCTCATGTTACAATAAACGGATTAGGTGAAAGGAGTGGAATAGCGCCTCTAAGCGAGGTAGCTGTTGCGCTAAAAGTAATATATGGTATAGAAACAGTAGCACTTGACAAACTCCCTGAATTGTCATTAATGATCGAACGATTCAGCGGTATTGTTCCTTCTCCGAATACTCCAATAATCGGAGAAAGCGCCTTCACACATAAAGCTGGCATTCATGTCGCAGGTGTCTTAGCTAATCCATCAACTTACGAGGGATTTCCACCAGATCTGATAGGCAGACAAAGAGACATTATCATCGATAAATACACGGGCATACATGCAGTTAGCTCTAGATTGAATAGGTTAGGCGTATCTTTGGATGAAACTCAGATGACCCAAGTTGTCAAAGCCATAAAGGAACGTCCAACAGTCACCAGATTTAGAGATACAGACCTTATTGAGTTAGCTGAACAGATTACTGGAAAAAATCTGCAGGCTGAGGTCCCTACAAAAATTGAAGCTATTCTTAGGATCAAATGTGAATCAAATGTCTATACAACAGCTATTGCTAGAAGACTTAGAGCTTTTAAAACGATAACAAAGGTATATGAAGTCACGGGAAATTATGATATTGAAGTCTCGATAGATGCAGATTCGACAGTTGATTTGAATCAGATCCTCGAACGGATAAGAGAGATAGATGGTGTTAATGCAACTGAGACACAATTGGTTCTGAAAAAATTTGAAACTTGATAATTACCAATAGCCTTATAGGGTTTATCAAACCATAAAATCATTTCACGACGACGAGTGATATAGTAATGTCTTCAATGAAATTAAAAAAGCAACTTGTAACTATTCAATTAGTAATTTTACTCGTCGTAGTAGTACTTCTAGTATAACCTTAGTAGCAAAAGTCAAATTTATGCTGCAAGGGTGTTGTAAAGAAACAGTGTTGATGATGGAAAAATGTCCCGAATGTCTGGCGCAAAAGCATTGGTAAAGGCTCTAGAAAGAGAAAAAGTAGAAACGATTTTCGGTCTCCCAGGTGGAGCCATAATGCCAGTCTATGATGCCTTGCTGGATTCAAACATCAGACATGTATTAGTTAGACATGAACAATCGGCAGCCCACATGGCAGACGGTTATGCAAGGGCTAGTGGAAAAACTGGTGTATGTATGGCAACGTCAGGACCTGGTGCAACAAATCTAGTTACTGGTTTAGTTACCGGACAATTAGACTCATCGCCAATAGTCGCCATTACAGGTCAAGTCTCAACTCCACAAATAGGATTGGATGCTTTCCAAGAAGCTGATATCATAAGTATAGCAAGTCCGGCAACAAAATATAGCCATCAACCACGTAGCGTGGAAGAAATTCCATATACTGTTAGAGAAGCATTCTTCATAGCATCATTAGGACGACCTGGTCCTGCACTAATTGATTTACCCAAAGATGTCCAAGTTGATTCAGCTGAAGTAAAATTTTCAGATAAGATCCGGATAAGAGGTATCAAACCTATACCAACACCTGACAATACTCAGATTGGTCGAGTAGCAGAGATGCTATCTGAAGCAGAAAAACCTTTCATACTTGCAGGTGGAGGGGTGATTGTAGCTAATGCTTCAAATCAACTCCAGAACTTAGCTGAACTTTTACTAGCTCCAGTTGCAACATCGCTAATGGGGAAAGGCGTTTTTCCAGAAAATCATCCACTCTCTATGGGCATAATAGGAATGCATGGATCCAAAGAGGCGAATCAAATCATCTATGATGCTGACGTGCTGCTGGCGATAGGATTCAGATTTAGTGACAGAACTACAGGAAAATTAGATGAATTCTGCCCCGAGGCGAAAGTGATACAAATAGATATTGATTCAACGGAGATAGGGAAAAACAAGTGTATAGATGCAGCCATTGTAAGCGATGCCGCTACTGCTTTGAATATGCTAAACAAGGCCCTAAAGAAAAAACTAAAACATAAAAAGAAAACATCATGGTCCAAGAAAATAAAAGAAATCAAAGAGATCTCCGAAAACAAAATTGAAAATTCAGGAAAGGAATTAACGCCACCAAAGATTTTGAGAGAGCTGAGACGTCTCATACCCGAAAAATCCATTGTCACAACAGAAGTCGGCCAAAATCAGATGTGGGCTTCGTTATACTTCAAAGCACTAAGACCACGGACCTTCATAACATCTGGAGGATTTGGATGCATGGGATTTGGCTTCCCAGCTGCCATAGGAGCAAAAGCAGCAAGACCCGATTTACCAGTCTTCGACATAGCCGGTGATGGGAGCTTCATAATGACTGAAAACTCATTGGCGACATCAGTACTAGAGAAAATACCAGTTACTGTCGTTATATTAAACAATAGAATGTTGGGAATGGTTGCTCAATGGCAAAGATTATTCTTTAATCGTAGATACTCGGCTGTTCAGTTGGGGAACGTCCCAGACTTTGTTAAACTTGCTGAATCATATGGAGCTCAAGGAATTCGTGTTGGCTCAATACATGAATTCTCAAAAGCTATTAAGACATCTCTCAAAGAAGAGGTTACTACTGTGATAGACGTTCCTATAGATCCTGAAGAGAATGTTTTACCCATGGTGCCAGTTGGTTATAGTTTAAAAGAAGTGATAGGTTGAACGAGAATGACTAAAACATACATAATATCAGCATTAGTAGAGCACAAACCGGGAGTTCTATACAAGATATCGAATATGTTTTGGCGACGTGGATTCAATATCGAAAGTGTCGCAATTGGAACCGCCGAACAAGAGGATCTAGCAAGAATTACTATCACTATCGAAGGAGAAGAGAAGGACGCCGAACAATTTGTTGGTCACCTTGAAAAACTAATAGATGTATTGAAAGCAACAAGACTTGACCCGAAGAAAGCCGTAATTAGAGAGTTGGCCCTAGTCAAATTGAAAGCAAAAGATGCCAAATTGCGCTCAGATATATTTCATTATGTTGATGTTTTTAGAGGAAGAATAGTCGATGTCTCACCTGAAACAGCTACTGTTGAGATCGTTGGAAGTAAAGACAAGATAGATGCTTTCATTAGTCTCACAAAATCTATCGGCTTAATTGAAGTTGCTAGAACCGGCGAGACTGCACTTATAAGGGGACCAGAATCTGTAAGAGTAGATGAATAAGGTGATTTAAGTGGCAAAATTTTACCATGACCAAGATGCAGATATGAAATACCTTCAAGGTAAAACAATTGCCGTAATCGGATACGGCAATCAAGGACACGCTCAAGCTTTGACCTTCAGAGACTCAGGCGTTAACGTTGTAGTAGGATTAAAACCAGGTGGAAAATCCTGGAAACTAGCCGAACAAGAGGGATTCAAACCACTACCAGTGGATGAAGCTGCGAAACAATCTGACATCATCCACATGCTGTTTCCTGACTTAGAACAACCAGGCGTATACAAGAAGCTAATCGAACCAAATCTCAATGATAGTAAGACAATCAGTTGCTCACATGGATACAACATCCATTTCAAACAGATAATCCCGCCAAAAAATGTTGACGTTATTATGGTGGCGCCCAAGAGTCCAGGAGCAAGACTAAGAGAAATATATAAGGAAGGTTTTGGGGTGCCAGCATTAGTTGCTGTTTATCAAGATGCTTCAGGAAATGCCAAACAAACGATACTTGCTATGGCAAAAGCATTAGGTCACACAAAAGCAGGAGTAATTGAGACAACATTCAAGGAAGAAGCAGAAACTGACATAATAGGTGAGCAGACAGTCCTTGGAGGCGGTTCTATGGAACTAGTCAAGAAGGGTTTCGAAGTTCTTGTGGAAGCAGGCTACCAACCCGAATTAGCATACTTTGAAGTTGCAAGTGAACTGAAACTCATGGTTGACCTACTATACGAGGGTGGATTAACTAGGATGATGAAAATGATATCTCATACAGCCCAATATGGCAGCATGACTGTCGGACCAAGAGTAATTGATGACCATGTAAAGGAGAATATGCGCAAGGTAGTCAAATTTGTGCAAAGCGGCGAATTTGCCAAAGAATGGAGTGGAGATCCGAAAAGAAGCATGGAACGACTAGGCAAATTAATGGATGAACTGCAGGAACATCCCGTAGAAAAGGTGGGCAAAAAAATTAGAAAGATGGCTGGAATAGAAAAAGGAGCAACAGCATACTGAAAGAAATATGTAATTCGTACTTTATTTCTTTATTACGTAATTTCAACAACCTTTTTTTATTAAATATTTAATAATAGTACGTTAAAAGTAAATAGGTTAAACGGTGCATAAATTGAATATATTTGAGAAAATCCTAGCAAGAGCTTCGAAAAGAAAAGAGGTTGTTCCAGGAGAAATTGTTGATGCAAATATAGATGTGGCAATGATTCATGACCTGACCGGCCCTCTTACTGTACATTCATTCAAAAAAATTGACGCTGATAAAGTTTGGGACCCAAAAAAAATAGTTGTAATCTTTGATCATCTTGTCCCTCCAAGTACTATCCTAGCAGCAACTCTCCAAAAAGGATTGAGAGAATTCATCAAAGAACAAGGTATTCCAACATTCTATGATATTGGTCAAGGCGGTGTCTGCCACCAAGTTTTCCCTGAAGAGGGATATGCACGGCCAGGGGAACTAATTGTAGGTGCAGACTCACATACATGTACATACGGTGCATTAGGAGCATTCGCTACGGGTATTGGTTCAACCGAGATGGCCGCCGTCTTCGCTACAGGTAAAATGTGGTTCAAAGTGCCAAAAGTAATACGAATTAATGCAGAAGGAAACCTCAAAAAATATTCAACTCCAAAAGATCTAATCTTGAAAATAATAGGAGACATCGGTGAGGGTGGTGCCATATACAAAGGTATGGAATTCACAGGACAGACATTCTCAAAGATGAGTATAGATGGTAGATTAACAGTATGCAACATGGTAGTAGAAGCCGGAGCTAAAGCAGGCATTGTACCTCCTGATAATAAAACAATAACATACCTCAAAAAGCGTACAAAGAAATCATTCAAACCGCTAAAGAGCGATAAAGGGACAGACTTTGAGGAGACATTAGAATATGATGTAAATAAATTGGCACCTCAAGTGGCATGTCCCTCATCCGTTGATAATGTCAAACCAGCATCTGAATTATCAAATGTAAAAATAGATCAAGTATTCATTGGTTCATGTACGAACGGTAGGTTAGAAGATCTACGTCTTGCAGCATCCATTCT
>Ga0154710_139_pt20 | contig 23944 bp, 23 predicted proteins | sample Rifle2008BG13ft_FD_105570 | JGI IMG/M metagenome (GOLD analysis project Ga0154710, IMG submission 105570) | Candidatus Bathyarchaeota archaeon RBG_13_38_9
TATGACTTGGACTATGATCCAAGATGCAAATGAAACAATTAAGAATATGCCAAGTTACATTGAGAAACCTTCAGTTGCACTGAACACTTTGAAGAAATCTATTGATAAATTCAGAAGTTGGAGTGTCCCAGTTGTTTTTGGAGTGAATGGGCCTTCATTCCACTTGAAAGGTTATGCAGTATCAATGAATTATAATAAAAAACCATTATACTTGGATGACGACAGTGCATACCAACTCGCCAGACGAGCAAAAGAAGAAGCACTAATACATTTGAAAAGCCAAACAAATCTCACAACGCAAATAGAATCACGGATCAATAAACTTCTTGAAAGAACCAACCTTAGTTTATTCTTAATAGCTACAGGAACAATTCTAGTTATAACTTCAATAGTTTACATCTTAATTCAAAAATCAAAGCAACAGGTGAAGAAAAAAGATCGGAAATTATTATGAGCTGAACTATCTACAGTATTTTAATGTTAAAAAATTCTATTATGTACAAATATGGTTGGTTGCATAGCAAGTTAGGATAATGTACCTCATCCATTCCGTCTAGAGTGTGATAGGGTATTTCCCATATTTTCTTCCGGTCTCAACCATTACAAGATAATTTTCGAGTTTGCCGCCGCCATACCATGAATTACTCGATGATAATATGTGGCCTCCATTTGGTGATGCTGTTTTAATTACGTTTTTTGTTTCTTCAATTATTTCTTCTGGTCTCTTTGTAGCTAGATTATCAACTGAAATGTTGCCATGTAATATGAGTCTATCACCGTAATTTTTTTTGATCTTACCGATGTCTACACCTGCACTAGGATCTAAAGAGTGTAAACCATCGATTTTCGCGATATCTAATAAATCCTCAAGTAATGGATCAACAAATCCATCTGTATGTTTTATGAATTTGGTGTTATATCGATGGGCCATTTCGACTTGTCTCCTCATAGCATCGAAAACTCCTAATGACCTGAATCTGTCTGGAGATAACATTGGTCCTTTTGCCTCGCATAAATCTCCGCCCATAATGATAATATCTAAATCATGTTGACATAGAATCTTAATCAATTGAATATTGAAGTCAGTTAATTTGTCTATAAATTTCTTCACTAATGAAAAATTCTTATGCATCCAATAGACGAACTTCACCGGTGTCAGAGCTTCCCATGTTTGTGCAAAAGGCTCACGAATATGGAAACCTAGTGCCATTGTCTCTTGATTAATTTTCTTCAAATGTCTTAGACCATAATCTCTTCCAGGTGCCTCTGGGTCGGGGAATTCATATTCTAAAAACTTTTCAACATCTTCTTCTGTATTAAATACAGTCCCAGTTACAGTCTGAGTCTTTGAGGTCGGATCAAATGTACATGTTCTTCCTAATTCGTCCACGAGTTGACCATTGGGTAATTTTTTTAATTCATAATCATAAGGCAATGATGTTGATATACAGTAGATTAGATCCAAACCGATCTTTCTGTATGTTTTGTAGTAAATATCATATAATGATCTTTCTTTCTCTCTGTCCGAGATTAAAGCGGATTGTGACGAGTAAGTAATATCTTTTTTAATATCTAAAATTTTTTCCATAAGGCTGAGATCTATTGACAACTCGCTTATTGGGACCATGTCTGGTTCTTCGAAGTTTATGGCTTTGAGGACTCTTTCTCTACTATTCAATTGTTGTTGATCCCACCATTTTCCTTGCCAAGTCTATGGATTCAAATGCGTCTCTTCCGTAAGCATCTGCACCTATCTCAGCTGCAAATTCTTTTGTTATGGGTCTGCCTCCGATCATTGTTTTCACTTCTGAACTGACTTTCTTTGATAATTGCACTGTTTTAGACATCTCGGGCATTCCGGCTGTTAATAAGCAGGACATGGCTAGGATGTCTGGTTTATGTTTCTGTATATTCTCTGCAAACTTCTCGGGTGAAACATCAACGCCGATATCTATCACTTCAAATCCTTGAGTAGTTAACATGTTATTAACGAGGTTTTTGCCAATATCATGAATGTCTCCTTTCACTGTTCCGAGTAAGACTTTGCCTATAGGCTCAGAATCAGCAGATTGAAGTCTGGGTTTAACTAAGTTTGTTACTTCGCTGGCCATAACGCCAGACATCACGAGGTCTGAAAGGAAGTACTCACTGTTTTCATATTTTTTTCCAACTTCGTCAAGGCCTTCTTTGATAGCTTTGATAAGTTGATTTGCTTCAACTCCTGAATCAAGAGCTTTCATTGTGAGTTCTTTAATTCTATCGGGGCCTTCTAATTTGATGAAACACTCTTTGACGTTTTCAAGAATATCGGAGCCATTTGACATAATTGTCACTTTCGTTTTTGGAATATTAAAGAATCTAACATATGTTATATTCGATTTCAAGATTTCGCAGAGGATGTTGAAGCTATCTCAGCAATGATTTTACCAACAATTTTGGTGTCTGCTTTTCCTCCAAGTTCTATAGGTAACTCTTCATTTTTTGATTCTGTTAAGTACTTAGCAACTGAAGCTTCTATCACTTGAGCCGCTTCTGTTAGACGTTTGTCTTGATGATATGTTCCAAGAAAATCTAGCATGAGCCCTGCAGAAGATATTTGGCCTATGGGATTTGCCTTATTCGTTCCTGCTATATCATAAGCGCATCCATGTGTCGGTTCGAAATATCCTATTCGTTTTTCTATATTGAAGTTTGTTGCAGCTGTCATGCCTAATCCTCCAGCAATCTGTCCAGCCAAATCGCTCAATAGGTCAGCAATTAGATTCTCAGCTAGAATTATATCGAATTTTTGTGGTTCTTTAACCAACAATGCGCAAACAGCGTCTGCGTATAAATCCCTACATTTTATGTCCGGATAGTCTTTACTGACTTTTCTAAATATGTCTCTGAACATTCCATGTGTTTTGCGAAAAATATTTGCTTTGTGAGCCAGAACAACCTCACCCTTGCCACCTTTGCTCAATCTACTCTTAGCAAGATCAAATGAGAATCTAGAAACTCTTTCACATGCATTCTCTGTGTAAACTCCTGCAGCTGTCCATACTCCTGGAATAACTTCATTCTCGAGTGAACGATAAAGTCCCTCTGTATTTTCTCTTATTACAACCAGGTCTATATCAGGTCTCAGCGCTGGGGGGCTAATAGATGAATATGATTTTGCCGGTCGAACATTAGCGTATAGGTCAAGATTAAATCTTAGAGCCTGAACAAGGTCTCTTGTGGTTTCACCAACAGGCCCCTTTAGAGCTGCATCTGACTTCAAGAATATCTCTAAAGATTTCTCAGGGACGGGTTCCCCAGAGTTCTCTTTTACTTGATCGCCCATAGGAGCATCTGTATATTCAAGTTGAAATTCAAATCTCTTTTGCAATAATTCCAATACTTTTTTTGCTTCGCTTACGATGTCTGGACCTATGCCGTCCCCCTCTATAATGGCAATCTTGTAATAATCCTTCAATTTCTCTAACCTAAACCGTGGCGCTACCTAGTTATGTCAGTTCTATATATCTTCTTGGAAGAATATGACTGACTGAATGGTAACCGTTTAGATCACGATTAAATCATGTTTAAGTATGAACATCAAAAAAAGATATATGATCCCGTGGAGATTTCATTTTGAATTTATCAATAAACAAATTCAAAATGGAAAAAGACCCAAATGTATATGATCCTGCAGAAGATACAACGCTGCTTGCGAAGAATCTTGACGTTAGAATAAATGATAGAGTATTGGAGATTGGTGTAGGATCAGGATATATCTCATTGGTGGCCTCGCAAAAGGCTGAAAGCGTTTTCGGTATAGATATCAATCCTCATGCTGTTCGTCTTGCGAAGATCAATGCTAAACAAAATAAGGTAACTAATGTGGAATTCATCGTTAGTGATCTATTCACCGCAATAAAAGGAAAATTTAGCCTCATAATAATGAATCCACCCTATCTTCCACAATCAGTTGATGATAAAAACGATCCAATAGATTACTCGTGGAATGGAGGAAGAGATGGGCGCAATTTGACTGAGAGATTTATCAAAGAAGTAGGTAATTACCTTGGTAATAATGGGCGAGTACAGATCATACAGTCTACGTTATCAGGGTATGATGAAACAATGAAAGCTCTATGCAAAAAAGGATTTGAAGTTGAAATACAGGATGAACAAAGTTTCTTCTTTGAAAAAATCTACTTAATCATGGCTAGATTAAGAGAAAAATCTTAGAAATTACTTTTATTTTTTGGTAATAGGTCTTCTACTCGAGCATCAATACTTAATAACATCTTGATAAATTCACAAGGTAATTTCGGAGGTCTAAATTTGGGAACTGATGAAAATCTACAGACTGCATTTGCTGGAGAATCTCAGGCAAATAGAAAGTATACGGCCTTTTCAAGAAAGGCTGAACAAGAAGGTTTTACAAACATAGCCCAACTTTTCAAAGCTGCCGCAGAAGCAGAAACTGTACATGCGCTCAGTCACTTACGAACAATGAAACAGGTAGAATCAACGAATGAAAATCTTAAAACAGCATTAGAAGGCGAAGTCTACGAACACAATAAGATGTATCCAGAATTTATCAAAGAGGCTGAATCAGAAAACAGAAACTCAGCTAAAATAACTTTCAACTATGCCAATCAGGTTGAGAAAGTACATGCCGACCTTTATCAACGTGCAATCGATGCAATTAACACGGGAAAAGACATTGAGAAAACTCAATATTTCGTATGTCAGACTTGCGGCTATACAGCAGAGGGCGAATCTCCAGATACATGTCCCGTCTGTGGATCACCAAAACAACGATTCAAACTAGTTGAATAAAAGTCAACAAGTGAAGAAATGCGAGATAATTAATCGTAGCGATAGCTCTACTTCATTCATTAACATCATTTAATTGATATTTTAGAGAAGATATAGAATAACTATTAGAATAATTACCGAAGAGGAATTTTGATTGCTCGCAGGCAACCTATATGACAAGATAGTTTATAGCAAAGATATGGTAGAACTGGGAAAAGTCAAGAATTTTGAGATTAATCCTGACGGAATGAAAGTAACTCATTTTATTCTAAAACTGGAAAATGATGCTGCTAAACAACTTCTTGGAAAACGACCACGCCTTCGCCAAGCTAAAGTACGAGTAAAAACTGAAAATATTGAAAATATTAAGGATGCAATTATTCTTGGCCAATCAGTTGAGGAGCTGAAGGGCACCATTGATAAATTGTAATCAAAATTTGTCTAAAAAGAATAAGATGAATAGTTGAACGTGCCAAGGAATCAAGCAGTAAACGAACGAGAACTATGATCATCGAAATGTTGTTCTCGATCAGATGGATTATGAATCCTTTTTAGTAGGTAAAATCAAGATTTTCGATCTCTATCGGTAACCGTGTTTCACCAAAGCGATCACATGTCGACTCAAAGAATCAATGAACCTTGAATCCACAAGATCCATTATCTCGTGTATCTTGGAATTTGTTAGTGTACAACATTTTATTTCCCTCCCTACGTCTTCTCAATATGCCGCAATCAATCAATACTTTGAGATGTCTTGATACAGTTGGCTGGGCAAAACCTACAGCCTTTACAATGTCGCATGCGCATTTTTCACCAGGCCTTAAAAAATCTAAGATCTTAAGTCTGCTCGGATCCGCAAGAGCTCTAAATATTGTTGATCTGAAGTTAATCATGCTTATATTATCCATCTTGACCTTTTTTTAATATGGATTTATAGCATAAAAGGTATATGGGAAAGTTAAACATTTAATTGTTAGCTCTTGAATCTCAGAGTGGAAAAGCCATGATTGTGGGATCATTTAATAAAAGAATTCAGATAATTGCCGTATTCCTAATTATCTTTGCACTCTCACTTATCACATTTCCGAGTTATACGTTAGCACAGGATCCTAAACGTGATTATGGTTCAGCAACGACTTCATCACTTCAACGTATGCTCGACGCCTGGGAGAAGGGGCCGTTCTGTGCAAGCTGCCACAAAATGTCTTATCCGCTTCCACCTGAAACGTCATTTGATGCATCTGTTCTGACTCGTGAACCTAGGTCAGTAGCAATCGAAATGGAAGCTGACGTGGAGCGTCTCACATATGATGCCGGAAGAGATGTAGGGGCATTCTACAGTCCAAATGGGGACAAGATAATTTGGGTTACTGATAGACTTGGAAATTGGGCAATCTGGAGCATGAACCCCGATGGAAGTGATAAGAAGCAGTTAACTTCCAGTGATGTGATAACTGGTTGGCCTTCATGGAGTCCAGATGGAAAAAAAATTGCATATTGGTCCTGGGATATTACATCAGGAACTGGGGACATCTGGAAGATGAACGCTGATGGTAGCGCAAAAGTCAAACTAACTACTGATGGTAGTTTCAAGGGGCCCCCGATGTGGAGTCCAAGAGGAGATAGAATAGCCTACACGTCTAACCTAACAGGAAACATCGAAGTTTACGTGATCAATACCGATGGAAGCAATAATAGACACATAACAACTGGACATTCACCCAAATATTCTGTTGAAACTAGAGTAACATGGCATCCTGATGGAGAGAGACTATACTACCAAGCATTAACTTTTCCAATTCCTGAAAGAACATACACCATCATACCAGGTGATGTTGCCTTTGTTGAAATTTTTATGGTCAATGTTGATACTGGGTACGAATATAATTTGACACCTAAACTCCATGAGAATGTACGCAGTGTAAGCCCAGACGGTGAGAAACTAGCTTGCATCTCTTTAAGATCAAATAATTATGGAGTTTGGGTCATGAATGCTGATGGTACAGATCAAACCAGATTAACTTTTGATAATTTCGGAGATAGATCACCACGTTTCAGTCCTGACAGTAAAAAAATTGTCTATTGGTCCACGGCATACGGAAACCAACCAGACATATGGATGATAAATGTGGATGGTAATGAGAAAACAAGATTAACGACTAGTTTATACCAAGATGTTTATCCATCTTGGAGTCCGGATGGAAAGAAAATCGTCTTCGAATCTGATAGAGCTGGCAACTTTGATATCTGGCAAAAAACTCTTGATGAACCCATAGAAGTGAACATGGATTATGAGACGTGGGCAACTCCCGGAAGTGTAAATAAAGTTCTATTGACAGTAAAACTCAACAATCCAAATAATGAGATAGAGCTGCAGAAAATTGCTTTACGTCCAGATTGGGAGACAGAAGAGCACTATATCGATTATTCTGAATCACTTCCAACGACTCTGATTAACTCGAATGATGCTCGTGTTTTTACTCTCAACATTGACATACCAGAAGATGTTGAATTGGGATATCACTTCTATGATATCAGAGTTGAGTACTCCGAAGTGGTCAATAAAGCCTCCAGTCAAACACGTGTTTACGATTGCACAGGCGGAGACTTGGAAATAGATCATTATGACCGTACAAAATGTGCAGAAATGAATGAGATAATAGAAAATGAACTTTCAGAAGTTCACAATGAGAAAATCAATGAATCTATAGCTCAAGGTGAATTCTCTGCAGAAATGGTTGAACCTCTCAAAGGCTACTTGGATTTTCTTGTCAGACCTGAAGCAGAATATTTCCTAAAGGCGAATGATAAATACTATGAGGCTGTACAATTACGTCGCAGTGGCCAATATTCAGAAGCTATTAATCGTTTCAAAGGAATTGAAGGAATATTGGTTGGACAAGAACCTGAATTAGATGACGCAAATAACAACGGAATAATGATGATCGTTTATGCTCTAATACCTTTAGCAGCTATTGTCATAGCGGTTACCTTGATAATTAGAAGAAGAAAGGCAGACTAGTAATATCTTAAAAAGATCTTTGCACCCATAACGTCACGAGACGTTTTAAATCATTGAATTAAACACAACTAATCTTCCTTAGCTCTGCATTTAGTCATCATGCAGTGATGAAACTATTTGAGTGAACTCGATTTTTTACTTTCAAATCCAATTTTTATAGCAGAAAATGTATTGCTACAATTATTCTAAATCTAATATGGGAGGAAGGATTTCGAAATGCGAGCTCCGCCTGAAAAATTAGGATCTTTCTATCTAGGATCCGAATATGACTTAGTCGGGAATAAAATATCTGAAAAACCGATAAATTATGATGCTCGTGACCTAACTACTCATGCATTATGTGTTGGCATGACGGGAAGTGGTAAAACCGGTCTTTGTATAGGTTTACTGGAAGAAGCTGCGATCGATAAAGTTCCGGCTATACTAATTGATCCTAAGGGTGACATTACAAATCTAATGCTACAGTTCCCCAATTTACGACCAGAAGATTTCCAACCTTGGGTCAATACTGATGATGCCCGAAGGAAAGGAAAAAGTGTTGAAGAATATGCTGACTATATCTCCAAGCTTTGGCGTAAAGGATTAAAAGACTGTGGCATAGGATCAAAAAGAATCCATCTCTTAAAAGAATCAGTTGACTTCAGTATCTTTACGCCAGGTTCGGATGCTGGACAACCGATTAGCATCTTAAGCAGCTTAGCTGTTCCAAACCTAGATTTCGATAAACATACCGAGATCATAAGAGAGCAGATTTCAGGTACGGTTGCTGCACTACTAAGTCTTGCAGGCGTTGATGTTGATCCGATACGTAGTCGTGAAGCGATTCTTCTTTCCAATATTTTTGAGACATATTGGCGTAAGAAAGAGAATTTGAATCTAGAGAATCTGATCATGTCAATCCAGAAACCGCCAGTTATAAAGTTGGGTGTATTTGATGTTGATACCTATTACCCAGAAAAAGATCGTTTCCAATTGGCTATGAAATTCAATAATCTGGTAGCATCACCTAGCTTTCGAAGCTGGTTGGAGGGAGAAACTCTTGATATTGATCGCATATTCTATACTTCTGAAGGAAAACCTCGTCATAGTATTTTCTATATCGCACATCTCTCAGATCGAGAAAAGATGTTTTTCGTTACTCTTCTTCTAGAAAATCTCCTAACATGGGTGCGTCGTCAAACTGGTACTACGAGCTTAAGAGCTTTACTTTATTTCGATGAGATCTTTGGATTTATTCCCCCGGTTTCAGAGCCACCCTCCAAACGACCTTTATTAACACTTTTAAAACAAGCTCGAGCCTTCGGACTTGGCCTTCTACTGGTTACACAGAATCCTGTAGATTTAGATTATAAAGGATTAACGAATACTGGTACATGGTTCATCGGAAAACTACAAGCTGAAAGAGACAAAGATAGAGTGTTGCAGGGACTGAAAGGAGCTATCAACGAAGCTGGAAAAAGCAGTGAAAAGGTTGATCACGACTCAATAATCAACAAATTGAAAAGTCGAGTATTTCTGATGCATAATGTTCATGAAGATTTGCCAATAGTCTTCCAGACGCGTTGGGTTATGAGCTATCTTAGAGGACCACTGACAAGACCACAGATTCGAGGATTGATGGAAACAAAAAGATCACACCTCACAAAAGTAAGGCCTACTTCTACCGCCGATACAGCTCCAATGAACTCAACTACTCCGACACTAAGTAAGGTACCAACCTTATTACAGCAATCAACAGATTTTTCTAAAATCCCCCCAGCGCTAGATCCTTCGATAACACAAGTTTTCCTCCCTATAGGTTTGGAAGCTAGAATAGCTATTACTGAGTTGAGTAAGAAGCTTGGACGAGAAATCTATAGTGAATCTATGTATCTGATTTATGAACCTGCAATCCTTGGACGAGCAATCATAACTTTTGTTGATCGTAGAAAAAATGTTGATGAAGAGATAAATAAAACATTCCTAGGGCAGTTACTTGGTGGTTTGAGTGGACCTGATTGGGATCGTGCTGAAGAGTTATCATATGATCTCGAAGAACTATCAAATCTTCCAGAGAAAATTGAAACAGATCAGGGCCCCTTCTTTGATGTTGTCCCAGAAAAAGCTAACAGCTCAAAAGAGTTCAATGAAATTGCCAAAGATTTTGTCAACTGGTTATACAGAAATATGGAATTGGAACTAAGGAAATGTGAGGAGTTAAATATTTTTCAATATCCGAATGAAAACATTAGGGATTTCACAATTCGTCTACAACAGGCGGCTAGAGAACGTCGCGATGAAGAAGTAGACAAGTTGAATGACAAGTATTCTAAACAAATCGACCGTCTTCGGGACAAAATTCGAAAATTCGAGAGAGAACTTGCGTCAGATGAGGTAGAGTATGAGGCCCGTAAGCGAGAAGAGATGATAGGGATAGGTGGAACTGTAATAGGTGTACTTATGGGTCGGCGACCAACAAGTGCGGGGACCACTATATTTAGGAGACGCCGAATAAGTACGAAAGCTAAGATGGATGTGGAGGAAACCAAGGAAGACATCGTTGAACTAAAAAAAGACATAGATGATCTTGAAAAAGAATTGAAAGAGGCAACATCAGAGATATCAACAAGATGGGAGAATGTTGATGAAGAGGTTATTATAGAAACAATTAAGCCCCGAAGCACTGACATTCAATTGCAATTGATGGCGCTTGGATGGATGCCTTTTTGGTCAATAAAATATGTGGAAGGTACAACCTCACGCAGTGCGAGAATTCCTGCGTATATATGTAAATAATGATTTCTTGAATACTCAGGAAAATTCTTCCCGTCATATTTAAATGACCCACTTACCATGTGAACTGATAATATAATCATTTCATGAGTGAAAAAATTGAGATGCAAAGCACTCTTTGTGATTCTTACATTAATAATAATACTTACGTCTAATTCATTTGGCTCAATTTTAATCAGAGAAACCATAAACAATGATTTTCCCGAATCTTACGTCTCAGCACAATATCCATATTCCACATATGTTACACATTCACAATATTTCGTAACAATATCCATCTCAGGACTTCCTTCAGAGTATTCAGCTATTGTTAAGATAAATGGAAATGACGGTGGAACAGTTAAAGGTGGATCATCTAAAGAATTTGAAGTTGAAAGCACCAAGTCTCATATTTTCCAGATTGAAAATCAAATATCTGGCAAAGAAGGTGTCAGGTATATCTGCAAGGATTCGACATGGACACTTGAACAAGCGCAAGAACCCTACACGCCTTATGCATATTATCACTATCCATATTATTCACACTATTATCCTCCCTACTATGACGGGACGACCACAACAACTACAACAACTACAGATACTACAGATACTACGACTACAACAACCACGACAACTACAACTGATACTACGACAACAACGACTACAGATACTACAACAAGTGATACTACAACAAGTGATACTACAACAAGTGATACTACAACAAGTGATACTACAGGAATAACAACAACTGACACAACAGCTACAGGTGGAACAACAACTAGCTCAAGTCAACCCACAACGACCATAACATCTGCAAGCACGACAACAACTAGTACAACAACTCGCCGTACAACGACTTCGGGTACCACAACAACTGAGACGCAATCATCTGAGCAGACGACTGAGAGTGGTCATGATTCAAAAGGGTATGAACAAATTACCAATGTTGCCGCAATGTTGCAGATAGCATATCCAACTTCAAGCTCAAATAAAATAACGGAGAAATATCGACAAGTAGGATATTATCAAGATTCAACTGCCTATGCGGGGTCCTATTATTTTGACGATTACCTATACAATCAATATTATCCTAGCCCCTACTATTATCCATACTACAACTATTATCCCTACTATGATTACCCATACAACTACGGTTATCCCAGAGGTTCAACACTCGAAGCATCCCACACATTCACATACGAGCCGGAGTACCTGCTGACAGTCCAGAATCCACATGGAGCATCAATAGAACAATCAGGATGGAAACAAAAGGACACAACTGTAACGCTGACAACACCAGAGAAGATTGAAGAATCAAATATGGAAAGATATGTTTTCAAGGCTTGGTATATCGATGGTTCGGAAAATTCTGGCAGTACAATTACTCTGACTATGAATAAACAATATGATGTTAGGGCAGAATATGAAACCCAGTATTATCTAGAAGTAAGATCTGAAATCGGTAGACCACAAGGTTCTGGATGGTATAATGAAGAATCCTCTGCAATAATTACCGTTGATCCTGAGATTCCGATGTTAGGTTTCTGGGGATCTTTGGGAGCAAAGTATGTCTTCGATAGATGGAGTGGAATAACAAGTGGAGATATGTTTAGTACAACAACCAAAGTTGTAGTAGAAAACCCGATGACAGTAAATGCGATCTGGAGAGCGGATTACTCGTATGCTTACATGGTTTTAGCAATAATCTTGGTTGCTGCATTAATATTGATAGTCGTTGCAATAATTGCTATAACAAGGGGGATATCATTTAGAAGAGAGTATGGATCTTCAGCATTGGACACGTTGAATCTTAGATATTCTCAAGGTGAGATCTCAAGAGAAGACTATCTTAAGATGAAAAAAGATCTCGAAAAGTCTTAATCCTTTTTTCTTTATTTCTTGTTCGATAATTAGAAGTATACGAATTATCGAGTATTCGATATTCTAAATGTGATAAAGAAATTTATGGAATTTGTTTAAATGGAAACAACAGAATAAATCCAATTAGCACGGCGAATAAATAGCACAAAATCACAATCTTGTCAGTTTTTCGATCATAAAATAAGTAAGAAATTGCTAGGCATACACTTGGAAGCGTGGGAAGAAAATAAAATAGATACATTATTCGATGAGTAATGATTGACATGGGGTAGAATGGCAAGTAAGTCATAACGAACCATATAGTCGCGAATAGTGCTGTTTCGTCCCTTTTCTTATAGACCGCATAAATGCAATATGCTAATGTTGGAATCGCCAGGAATAAGATTAGTGGATTGATGGCTCCTTGGAAGGCAACTGAAGGATGACTGCTGATCAATTTACCATTAGCGCGGACATCTACGTTGACAGTTAAGTAAGGTATTTTCACTTCATTGATTAACCACTGCCAGGGATAGCTCTCTATTCCCTCAGGTACAGCTCGAGTCAAGGATTTGTAATAATCATAAATGTATGAGACATGATCAAAGGGATTGTTGTAACCTACCCATATTCTATCGAAAATTGTGAGAAGAATAGCTCCAGTAATGACGTAGGTTATCGCATATTTTTCCAACCAAGTTAGCAGTTTTCTCCAATCCAAATTCTCGTGAGTATTCCTAGACTTTAGGAAAGTGTTAACGAAATGAAATATGATAATAACGAGGAAACCATAGAGGCCTCCAAGTTTTGACAAGGTAGCCAGAGTCATGGAAAATGCGCTCAAATATGTTTTCTCTATGAGATACAAGTAGAATCCAAGAAGCATGAATGCAAGCATGAAAATATCGAGAGTCGCAATTCGGCTGTGTATGAAAATTAGGTTACTGAATACGAATAAGGTGGATGCGAATAATGCAAGTTCACTTTTTTTCGATAATCTTTTGACAAGCAAATAAAACGCGAAAAGTGCGATTGCCCCAAATATGATACTTGGGATCCTCCATCCCCAAGCATTGTCACCAAAAATCAGCATTGAAAAAGCAATTATGCCTTTAGCTAGAAATGGGTGTTCACGATTAGGATCTGTACCTGGGGTTGCATCGGAATAGACATCTGGATCATGTGGAATATTCAGAAGATTTCTGGCCACATTCACATAATATTTTTCGTCAAATATTAGGCTACCATCAGGTTTATCGATCCATAAGAATCCTAGGAGTAGACTTGCTAAAAGTAGATAGATGAATATTCTGTCAAAAATGTTTTTTCCAGGATCAAAGTCTGATTTTAATGGTCCGAGAAAACGGTTCATGTCTTGTCTTTCCTTTGTTCCTAACATCTAAATTGAATATTATGGCCGAAAAAGGTTCTTACCCGATTTGTTTGTATTCTGTTAAATTCAGTCCAAGTTCTTTTATATGTATTTATGTCAATCATGATCATGTTGGTTATCATATTGAAAAATCATCATTTCTCTGTTTTTACAATGCTTATGGTTTGGTCTTTGACGACCCGAATGGTATATACGATGAAGAGACTGATATCGTCGTTGGCCTAACTCAAACAGGTTTCACAGTTGGTAGCGGGAATATCATTGGCGATGTCAATATTACTACAAATAAAGTCGACATCATAGCGCCTTACCTATTAACAATGTTGGGACTGCTTTCATTAGCTGTTATTGCAATTTCAATTAGAAAACGAAAACACTAAAACCTAACAGTTTGAGAAGGGACCGCACAAGCTCTCAACATCCCTTTTTTTCCGATACCGAAATCATAACAAATATTTCTTTAATATTATTTAGAAAAATCACTGACAAAATAGTAATGTAGCTCTTTCAGTTTATAGAATCTGATAATTTTCTGGTCCATTTTCATAGAGGTCTCTTCCTTTGAAGTCTATAGCGACTATGCAGGGAAAATTCTCAACATATATCTCCCTTATTGCCTCAGTGCCCAAGTCTTCATAGGCGATAATTTTTAATTTCTTAATGGACTTAGCTAGTAGTACGCTAGCTCCACCTGTTGCAGCAAAATAAACTGATTTGTTTCTAACAATTGCTTCGATAACTTCTTTGCTGCGTTGTCCTTTTCCTATCATGCCCTTAAGTCCGGCGTCTAATAGTCGAGGTGTATAAGGATCCATGCGGTTACTTGTTGTGGGTCCAGCTGAACCTATAACCTCTCCAGGTTTTTCTGGAGTGGGTCCAACATAATATATTATCTGATCTTTGATATCGAAGGGTAAAGGTTTTCCATCTTCAAGCAGTTGAATTAATCTCTTATGTGCAGCATCTCTCGCTGTATAGATTGTTCCATTAAGCATAACTTTGTCGCCGCAAGTCAATTTTTCAATATCTTTATTTTTCAGAGGGGCTTGTAGAATTCTTTCTTCTGTCAACTCTATCCTTCCTATCAGATTATAGCAGTCTTATGTCTATGAGCATGACATTGAAGATTGACTGCAACTGGTAAACTGGCGATGTGACATGGCATAGCTAAAATCTGTACTGCTAATGCTGTTGTCCTACCACCTAAACCCATAGGTCCTATTCCAAGTTGATTTATTCTAGTCAATAGTTCCTTTTCAACAGTATCCCATCTTCTATCAGGATTTCTGGTGTTTAATGGTCTCAGGAGAGCTTTTTTTGAGAGGTAAGCGCATTGTTCGAAATTGCCCCCAATACCTACACCAACAATAATCGGTGGGCATGGCATACCACCAGATCTCTTTACGCGATCTACGATAAAATCTTTGACTCCGTCAATTCCATCTGCAGGTTTTAACATTTTTATTTCACTCATGTTTTCGGAGCCAGCGCCTTTTGATGTTACAGTTATCTTGATTTTATCTCCGGGAATAACCTCAGTATGAATAATGGCTGGAGTATTGTCTTTGGTATTCTTTCGATCAAAGACAGGATCCTCTACAACAGATTTTCTAAGGTACCCTTGAGTGTAACCGCGTCTGACTCCCTCATTTATCGCCTCATGAAAAATACCTTTTGAGATGTGAACATCTTGTCCCAGTTCCACGAAAATAACTGCAATACCCGTGTCTTGGCACATGGGTCTATTCTCTTCTATAGCAAGTTTAGCATTAGTGAGAATTTGTTCTAAGATCTGTTTGCCAATTGGGGAATCTTCTTTTTTTGCAGATTCTGTGATTTTATCTGTCACATCTTTATCTAGATAGATGTTATTTTCTATAGATAGTCGTTGGACGATATCTGTAATTTCAGAAGCATTAACCTCTCTCATGATGGTCTACCGCTTAACTAAATATGTTTCACAGTTTCAATAGCTTAGTATGATCTACTCTTTTCAGCACTATTGTTTTGCGCCGCAGTCTGGACAATATTCATCTTCCGTAGTCATATTAGTACCGCAGCTGATACAGTATTTCGTTGATGACTTTGATTGACTGACTCGTGATCTTTTCCTTAATACGATGAAGGTCAAAATGACTATTAGCGATATTATGAATAGAAGAAAGCCGTATTGTTCGATAAGTTTGTTAAATCCCAGCTCATTATGGTCATCTAGAGTCTTCTGAGTTACGATTGGTGTAGTGGTTTCAGGCTTTTGAAGTGTTGGTTCAGGTGATGGTGTTGTTTCGGTCTGACTAGTTGTGGTTGATTGTGTTTGTTCTTTTGATTTTTTAGCATATGTTAAGTTAATGTCATCCCAATAGACTACAGGTTCAGGAGATCTATACGCCCATAAAGTTATGTTAACTTCTTGAACTTTGCTGAAGTCAAGATCTTCAAACTTTTCTTCAAGGTCCAATTCAATTAGGTTCCATCTATCACGTTGAAGGGCGAGCATTACCGTTTCTTGTATGTCTCCTTGTGATTCGTGATTTTTGTTAAAAATATAATATGTAACGCCTTTTTTTGTGGTATCTGTTTTAACCCAAACGTTCATTGCAGCAACTGTTCTTCCGGAAGGTTCTCCAGGTACGCTGTCTAAATATGCCCAAAATTCCAACTTCAAATTTTCTGGAGAGTCGACTTTAACGACTTGCCATAAACTGCCATTACTGGTTCTAATTGATGTTCTTCCTGAATGTGAATTCAAATCACTCGGTGAGGCTTCTCCACCCATAACCTTTAACCATGACGCTACACCATCCTCAAATCCACCGTTTTTAATCAGATTACTGCTTTCAGCTTGACAGTAATTAATGTTCAATATTAAGAAGAATACGAGAATGGTGCAAATAAGCTTCTGACTCTTCATAATGATACATGTATCATGTTTATGGTTTTAAATATTCCATGAGAAACGTCCGTTTAGAAAGATTAACAATTGTAAGCATTTATTCCTACTTTCTGTTAAGTTGGGATCATTTTATTTACGATTGGTCTAACCGAGAATATTGCCAATAAAGCTGTTGGGAAGCTGATAAGAAATCCAATTGCAAACGATCTTATCCAAATAAGGATAAGATCAGAAGCTAAACCAACGTTGATCAGAGTGTTGACAAGAGATAAAACAAATGATAAAATAAGTGACATAAAGAAGCTGAGCAAAATCGTCGAAGCAATTGTATTTTGTTTCTGATGTGGAGACGACAGTGTTTGAGGGATGCCTGTGAAATTTTGTTGGGAGTAAGGATAATGAGGATAATAATTGTATGTTGAGCCTTGATAGACGTTTGGATTGATTGTTCTTGTATCATAGAGAGGGGGTCTTGCTGCTCTTTGATATTGATTGTATTGTCTTGGATACATTGAATATTCCGCCAGTTTACTGTTGATCTTGGATTGTACTTAATCTGCCGTGTTACAGATAAAATGATTCATAATTCTGAGGATGTTTCAGATCTTTCGAAGAGAAAGTCGTGTTACTTCATGTGTGAAAGTTTTGTTTTGTACATTACATTTAAGTAGAGGTTTGTATTTCATAACATTGTTATATTTTTGACGGGGATTAGATTAGGAGATTGGGATAACTAATATTTAGCGGAAAACTTTTTAAAATTAGTTTTCAAAAGTTTTCTAAGTCGATAGCTTTACTATCTCTTTTATTCTTGATGTTTATTGCAGTAATAGCTTTGTATTTTGATTTGACAACGGCGGCTTCTGAGACGGTTGATGCTAATGGTTCTTGGACGACACAGATGAGTGGTACAGGTACTGCTGAAGAAATCTACACGGTTGACGTCAATTCTACTATGGAAGGCACCTTTAGCGGTAACACATCAAGTGGTGAATGGATTGGAACATATAATGCCAGTTATCAGATTTCTCCTCTAGGTATAGATGAACAAGATTCAGGCGAAATAAGTGGGACTTACATGATGACTATTGATGAATCTGGAGTAATTTCTGGGAATGCTACTGCGCAAGTGTCTGATGTCTTGACTGGTGGATTACAGCTAACAATTAATGGAACAGAATCTGAGTCGGGAGAACTCAATGGAACATTGAGTAGCACTCTGAATGGAAGTACCATATCCTATGGTGGGACTCCTGTTCCTTTAGGTGAAATGATGCTAAATATCTCTGGAGAATTTGAGGGAGTAGCGCAAAGGGAAGGGCCAACACCATCACCAGGAGTCAATATAATAAATTTTGTAACTATTCCTTCAACTGATGGTAAGATAATCTTTGATGGAATGGAATATCAAAATGGTGATAATGTCTCCAAAGAAGAAGGAAACTATGCTGCAACTGCAGACATTGAAGGTTTCTTATTCAGTGGATGGGAGACTTTTGGTAACATATCTATGGCAGAATATACTATGGTTTCCACAACATGCACTGTATCAGGCAATGGTACTTTGCGATTGGTGTTAGCAGGTTCAGGAAATACGACATCTCCACCACCACCAACAACGACTCCTCCACCACAGTCTGGTTGTCTTATTGTAACTGCGACTTTTGGAACGGAGATGGCGCCTGAAGTAATCTTCATGAGACATGTAAGAGATGACATGATAGGATCTAATGAAGTTGGGAGAATACTTATTGTCGGTTGGAATAATTTCTATTATTCTTGGTCTCCGACAATAGCGGAAATAATATCGAACTCGGAAATGCTTCGTTCAGCATCAAATGTCCTCCTAGTTCCTCTAATCGCTATAACACACAATGACCGCTGTAGTATATTCCACAGTTTCTCTTCTCAATCCAATAGTTTTATCAATAGTAGCATTTCTATCCGCAGCCGTATTATCGATAACAACTTACATGCTGATGCCGTTTATTGTAATTCACAAAATCTATAATCGTATTAAGAAATAGAAATGCATTTTCTTAATCTAATTATTGCCATTGAGTACAAGTTATTGATAATGTGTGTTAAACCTGATAACGAGCCCTATTAATCATAATTTCAATTTCATACCTATTTTATAGGCTTCTTTCATTGCTTGTTCATTTTTTTTAACTTCTCCTTTCTCCCCAGCGGAGACGATTAATTTCGCATGAAATTTAGAATCCAAATAATCGAGTGATTTTTTAATCATATTTACCAAAGGTTGAGCGGCGGATTTATCAGTCTCTTCCAAAGGAGCGATAAGAACGAATATTTTTCCCTTCATTTTCTGAACATGTTTTGGATGACAGAATGCATACCAGCGGTCGATGAACGTTTTCAATTGAGCTGATGGGCCGTACCAATAGACAGGTGTGCCTAAAATTATGGCGTCGCTTTCAAACAACTTGTCATATAATGGTGACATGTCATCATTTATTTTGCAATATCCTATTTTTTTGCAGTAATCACTACATTCAGCTTGGCAGGGTTTTATTTTTAGATCATTTAAGAAAATCTTATCGAATTCTGCGCCAGCAGCCTTTGATCCTTGTAGGACTTCATCTATTAGGATGTCAGTATTACTTTTCTTTCTTGGACTGCCAACAACTCCTAGAACCTTCAAAATTCATCATCTTTTAGAGGCTATTAGTAGCGAAATTTAGAGCTTTTTCCGCATGGATCCTGGTTGTATCGTAGAGACGGATTGCGCAATCTTCTCCACTTACAAGTAAAGGGATTTCTGTGCAGCCTAAAACGATTCCGTCTGCTCCTCTAGTCTTCAGTTTATTGATTATCTTGATATATTCTGCTTTTGATTGGGGTGTGATTATTCCTTTTGTAAGTTCTTGAAAGATTATTTTATTGAGTAATTCTTGTTCGTTATTTTCTGGTACTAACGTCGCTATACCATTTTTCTCAAGTCCTTGCTTGTAGAAGTCCCTACTCATTGTGAAGATTGTTCCAAGAAGTCCTATCGTTTTTATTTTTTCTTGGTTTATGACTTCTGCTGTAGATTCAATGATGCTAAGAATAGGGATAGAGATCTCGCTTTGGACTTTATCAAGGACTATATGCATGGTGTTTGTTGCGATTAGACCGAAATTTGCTCCAGCCTTTTCCAGCACATTGAATACTTCAATCATCTTGTTGGCTGCAAGATCCCATCTCTCTTGATTTTGCCAGTCAATAAATTCTTGAAAGTTTACACTGTATATAATGATCTCTGGATAGTTATAGTCACTATATCGTTTTGCATATTCTTGAATTATATGATTATAATATGTGGAAGTTGACTCAGGACTTAGCCCTCCGAGAATACCGATCTTCTTATACAACAAACTCTCCCAGGAGAGAATTGCATTGATTGGTTAATTAAGAGATTTGCAGGATTATGGGAAATTTTAACGCGTGCTATTGCATAAATTGTGGATCCCAAGTGAAACAAGGAAAATAAGATTGTGGCAAATGTGAATATGATCAAAAATCGTAGTATCTAATTCCTTTATTCAAATTATTGTATGAGTTCTATCATGCGAAAAAATCATGTATCAAGACATTTCAGGATATGGTACGATTCAATTTGAATTATCTATTTTGTACATTTTCATTGTTTCTACTCATTTTTTCAACTGGGTCAAACATAGAGACAGTTGAACTGATAAATAATGGTGATTTTGAGGGTTCAGAGTATCATCGAAGCAATATTCGTTTAAGTTCTTAATTTTTCTTTTTTTGTTTGAGTTCTAGAAGTTGCAAAATACTTAGATGATCTCGATTGAAGTTTCGCCACGATTTAGTCTTATTATGTTCTGGTAATCCGGTGGTTTTGGTGGCCAGTCCTCTGTCATGTACTTGAAGAACTCGTCCTTGTTCTTCGGTGTGAGTGCGGGGCTGTTGGTTCTCTCTTTTCCAATGGTTGAGGTTGTATTTTTTTCTCCGAGATGGTGAGCAGCACCGATGTGCAAAGGAAAGATTTCCACATCGTCATCTAGTCTTAATAATTTGTTGTGTAGACTTTCATAAAGTCTATCAGAATTTTCGCGTGGGTCCAGACCTAAATCTATTCTGCCAACATCCCCTATCAACATGGTGTCGCCTGTCAACAATTTAGAATTATCAACTAATATGCACATATGATCATTAGTATGACCTGGAGTGTGGATGAACCTTAACTCTATGTTACCAAGTCTCAGGATGTGCCCATCGGTCACAGGTATCGTTTTGAACTTACTGCCTGAATCAGCATACATGTAGACTCCTGGTAGCTTGAACCTCTTTGCAAGGTTTCTTGCACCGGAGATATGATCTGCATGTGTATGAGTATCAATTACACCGATTATCTTGCAAGAACTTTCTATCTTGGCCTCGTCAACAACAAAGTCTATGTCAAGAAGGGGGTCAACTATAATGCACTCTCCAGTTTCTTTAGATCCTATCATGTAAGTGACACAGCCGGAATCAGGCCTTTTGATCTGTTTAAAAATAAATGTCAATTTGTTTCCACCATTATGCATCTGAGTATCTTCTCATCTAAGAATAGTGGTTTCAATATTATTCAATATGCGTTCCACATAAGTCATAACTAAACACTTTCTGAGTGAACTCTATTATTATATAGATAATTTTGATAAAATTAACGCGAAGATAATATCAGAAGGTGCCAATGGGCCCACTACGCCGAAAGCGGACGAGGCTCTATTCGAGAAAAGGGTATTTGTCGTACCAGATATTCTAGCTAATGCTGGAGGAGTAACTGTGAGTTATTTTGAATGGGTTCAGAATCTCAATAGAGATCGTTGGTCTCTTGGAGAAGTTAACAAGAGGCTAGAAGAGAGAATGGTAAACTCCTTTAAAGAAGCGCATACCGTTTCTGAACAGATGAACGCTAGCATGAGAACCGCTGCGTATGTCTTGGCTTTGAAAAGATTGGAGGAAGCTCACTTGAAACTCGGCCTATTTCCATAACATAGGCATAAACGAATTTTAAGGGATTATCTATTGAATCAAAATAGTCTAGAAATTAATGATAAACTACTTGGATTGCTAAAGGCTCTAGTGGGGATTATAGTTGCCTTTTTTATTGTATTCTTGTTTGCTTACTTGTTACCGGTACTCTTGAGAATTATAGATGAACCGGAGATTCAATCTTTAGGAGAATCGTTCATAAAAGTGGCGGAAGGGATGGGAGTCATTCTTGGTGGACTAGTATGGCTAGTGTTTGGAGTTCTGGTAATCGTTTTAGTTGTCTGGTTCTTCATTGCATTCTTGCCTGCCATTGCAAAGGGTTCTCCTTGGAAACAAGTTGGGAATGGTGATGAGGCATTAGATACTTTGAAGATTCGATATGCAAAAGGGGAATTGACAAAGGAGCAATATCTTGATATGAAGAAAACAATAGAAAATGTTTGATCATATTCAATTTTAATACGCTTTTAAAAATTAATCTGCAGATAAAATTTATGTAAAAAAGGAGTTTCGGAGCCCTCTCTTGAGCTCCTCTGAATGAATTGTTTTACGCCTTTTCGAGATCTTTCTTCATCTTAAGATAGTCTTCTCTTGAGATATCGCCTTGAGAATATCTGAGATTCAATGAGTCTAGTGCTGTTGAGCTGCTATCTCTCTTGAGAGTTATGCCTTTTCTTGAAGCCATTATTGCAGCGACTATCAGAATCAATATGGCGGCGAATATTATTGCTAGGATAATATAGGCACCTGAGTAATCTTCACTCCAGACTGCATATATCGTCTCTGAACTGTCGGCAGTAACTGTAGTAGTGGGACTATTTGGTGAGGATACTGGGCCGGTCCAACTTACAAATCGATGTTTAGCTCCAAGTAATCCCCAGAAACCAGTCATGGGTACTTCAGGAGGAACGGAAATTGTGACCATGGAACCTTCCTCATACCAACCAGAACCTTGAGCCGGGCTCTCGTCTGAATGGACTTCAAGGTAATATTGATTTTCATATAATGCAATGGCAATATGAGGATCGTTCATTGTCAAGGTAATTGTGCTATCTGTTCGCTCTATGCCATTCACAATCCAAGCTTTGAAGTTGCCCCTCTCTTGATTTGAGCTTTCAACTCTTTCTGGTGTAGATAATGTTACGGTTGTATCCTTTGGTTTCCATCCTGTTTGATCAGTCGAATATTCATACGGGTTCTCTACTGCTAAGAAGTACTCAGATCCATAGTCGAAGGTATGGGAGACTTCGGGTCTTGGACTATAGGGGTTTGGGGGGTTTGTGTAAGAGGCTATAGGATAATATGACGAATCTTGTGTATCATATGAGGATGCAGAGTTGGAGTATTGATAGTCTGTTCCGTCGGGATTTTCGAAGGTCCATGAAGACTCACCACAGTAGTATATGACTCCTTCTGGTCCAGCTATGTAACTTTCAATCTCGAAGAGGTGGGATTCTGTGTTATTGACTTGGAACTCTTCTGATGATCCTCCTTGGATGGATCCTTGTTCCTCTCCATCGATCCAGATATACGCGAAGTAATCAGAGGGTAATCCAGAGATTGATATTTTGACTGTAGATGTCCCAGTTAAACCTGGGTAGTAAGATGTGCTTCCATTTCCATCATAATATCCATATGGTATCCAGTATCCATAGTATGTAGTTGGATAGTAATAGGTATTGTATCCATATGGTGCCCAATACCCGTACAATCCGTAGTAACTAGTCGGATAGTAAGTGTAGTATTTGTAGTAAGTTATTGGATAATAGGTGCTATAGTATCCGTATCCGTCGTATGGTGCCCAATATCCATAGTAGGTGGTTGGATAGTAGTATGTAGAGTATCCATATGGTGCCCAGTATCCATAGTATCCACAGTAACTTGCTGGGTAGTAGTATGTATAGTGGCTATAGTAAATAGTTGGGTAGTAGTACGGATAGTATCCATAGTAAGTAGTCGGATAATAGTGACCATAATATCCATAGTATCCATAGCCATAGTAGTAGTTGTAATAGTAATTGTAGTAATAGTTGTAATAATCTTCAGAATGTCCATCAATGACACGGTCTGATCTAGACCAACTATTCCGATCAATTGCATCACTGTCGCGTAAAGTTCTCTCTGTTGCTCCATCTATGGTGGTTCCGTCTAGGTTGGGATTGTCTGGTAGGTCTCGGTTAGGTCTGTCTCGGGTAGGTGCGTCTATGGTGGTTCCGTCTAGGTTGGG
>Ga0154710_135_pt11 | contig 22640 bp, 24 predicted proteins | sample Rifle2008BG13ft_FD_105570 | JGI IMG/M metagenome (GOLD analysis project Ga0154710, IMG submission 105570) | Candidatus Bathyarchaeota archaeon RBG_13_38_9
TTTTGAACAATTGATTTTTTTTCTAAGTATTGGATATCGAGATGCCAAACTGACAAATTCAGATAGAGTTGGATTCCCTTTTTGGCCAGAAATCTCTGAGATAACTAAAAGACTAGAAAGAATTCCATCTGGACAAAGGGAATAATCTGGACTGATCCATGCACCGCTGGCCTCTGCACCAAACGCAGCATTATTTTTAACAATCGATTCAGCCACATTAACATCTCCCACTGCTGTTCGTATAACATTACCACCTACCGCCTCGATACTTTCTTCTATACACATTGATGCATCTACAGGAACGACTATTCGCTGTTTGTTTTTTAGTGAAAGAAGTCTGGCTCCATAAGAAGCTATCAACTGATCCATTGAAACAAATCTGCCGTTCTCATCTACCAAAGCCATTCTATCAGCATCTCCGTCATACGCCACACCTGCATTTGCTCCAGTTTCTCTCACCATTTTCGATAGCAAGTGCAATGACTCTAGGGTTGGTTCAGGTGGGCGCCCAGGAAAGAACCCATCTGGCTGCGCATTAATAGTAAGAACTCTACATCCTAAATCCCGAAATAAACTTGGTCCTAACGAATATGCAGCTCCACAACCCGGGTCAACAACGATACTCCATTTGCGTTTTAATGTTAATGATTCCTTCACCATTTCGACATATCTATCCACGCAATTTATCCATTTTACATTTCCAATAGATGTTGAGTCAACACGATGCAAATTATTGAAACCCATGAGGTCTTCGACTTTTTCTTCCAAGGTATGACTGAATGCCATCCCATCTCCATCAAAGATTTTTACACCGTTATATTCTGGTGGATTATGGCTTGCAGTAATCATGGTACCAGCTCTGCAATTTGTATTTGATGTAAGAAATGCTAAAACGGGTGTAGGGATTAATCCGAAATTCCTGACTTCAGCCCCTCCAGCTAACATCCCAGCCGATAACAAGCAACTCATGAATGAACTTGTCAGTCTCGTATCGAATCCTATAGCTATCCTATGTCCATGGGTTAGATTTGCTAATGCCAAACCGAGTTTCATTATGAGTTCAGGTGTAAAATCTACATTGGGAATACCACGCATTCCTGATGTACCGAATAGCTTAGAGTTCAAAGGACATCATCAAATCGCGTTATTTCAAAGATAGAATTAGAATTAGGTTATCTTAATGAGTAATTCTCCTTAAAAGAAAAAATAACTAATCAGTAGATTTAGATTTTTACCCTATTTGGGTATTACGCAGTTTGTGCCTTCTGAGTTAATATTACCCTTGTCCCGATTGTACCTTCAGGAAGTGATAGCAGCTTAGATTTCCTAACTCCGACGTGACGTAAGGGATTAATTTTTTTTGCAAGATTAAAAATGTCAGAACCTATGCCTGCCTTGGCTACACTTCCTAGAACTATATCATGACATAGTTGATCGTACGTTAGATTCTTGGCTTTCTCTTCGATTACCTTTCTCATGATTTGTCTGATAGTATGTTGTTGTGCTATCTTGACTCTACCTCTTGAGAATACGACGATTGATATTCTGGTGGTGTAGCCATCCTTTGTCGTTACTTTGAAGATACCGTCTATTCTGGAGCTCCCTCTACGGACCAGGCTTCTTAGATAATCTGTTGAATATTCATGACTCTTGAGAATCGTTTGTACTTTCTCGCCCTGGACTTCTTTTATCAGGAAATAGAGTTTAATTGATTGATGAGAGAAATCTCCTGTGATTTCATATAGTGTGCTTTCTACAACTCTTCCGGGCAAGTGGGATGGATCTGCGCATGGAATGTTTGCTATATTCAATTCTCCAAAATAAGATGGCGTAAATACTTGGTACCATTCTTTCATTCGCCATTTGTCCCGGATTTTTCTCGGAGTTTTTGACAAACGTTAGACCTCAATATTGGATCGAGCTACTATCATACCCGTGCTTAAAATGTTTGCTGGCACTCGAATTTTCATTACATCTATTTGTTCTTACCCTCTTCGATTATGAAATCAGTTGGGATGTATTTTTAAACGTAATCTTCATTCAATTATCTCTTCTGAGGCCACATAAGACTTGTCGGTAATTTGTAGTTCTTATTGAATTTCTTTTGGATATTCTCTGGCCATTCTTCTGGTTTAAATCCGTGAGTTGCTAGGAAAGCAGCTATCCATCTTGTTAGACCTAGACCGGTGCATCCTGTCCAGGTTTCTCTATTCTTGACCTCTCGGATGCTAAAACTGTCAACAAATTTTAGTTTGTGAATAAAACATGATGTAATCTCAAGCCATTCGGATTTATCTCTTGGACCTCTATATGGCATATATATCTCTAAATCGTATGCGGGTACATTTTCGCTTTTTTGAATATCTATAGCGGCTGATCCCTCTCTAGCCCAAAATGGAAGTGCTGCATTGACTCTCCATTCCATATCGAGGAGTTTATCGGCTACAAGAATACATCTATCTAATATTGATTCACGAATCTCCACTATCTGTGTTGGTGTTCCAAGATATGTTAGCTCTATTCTTTGGAATTCATGCATTCTAACCATACCTTCAACACCGCCACCTTCCCACCTATAGGTCCAGCCTGAAGCATCATAGAGTTTAAAGGGGAAATCATCTTGACTTAGAGTCTCTTTTCCGTAAAATTGCCAAAATGCTTCACACTGGGCTGGTGCAAGGACATACTCTGGATCTTTAAGTGCATTTTTCAAAGTCTCTTTAGAGATCTCTTTCGTTATTTTCAGTTTTTCCTTGAAATCACTGAAGGCATTAGGGTCTCTGGGGGGTGGAAAACAGTAATACATTCCTTCTGGAATATCATCCAGATAACCTGGCATTTTCTTCATTACTTCTAATGGAATGAGTTTTGGGAGCATGAAAGGTTGAAAATCTAAATTTTCTGCTACTTCCTCGATTAGAATTCTTTTGATAATTTCAAATAATTGAGTATAAGGCGTCGTATAGATCCATTGTCCTCTTCCTGGAAATTCCTTGACCCATCCAAGTTCTAAAGCTAATTGCACTGGATCCTTGTTGAATTTAGCTTGCTTTGTTGAACCTTTCTTGACAATTAGAATATCTTCAGCTATTGCAGCATGTTTCCCGGCTTGGGCCAATATATCTTTGACTCTACTTACCAGCCTATCAGGAACGTTATTTTTTAGGTCATGTTCAGTCATTTCATCTATCTTTACATTGATATGACCAGACTCATATTCTGCATCTATTATGTTTGGAATGGCAGTAATTCTTGCTGTGAGCTCCTCATCTAATTCGTATTTACTTTGTATAGAAAATTTTATACATTCAGCCCTTAGTTCTCTTAATCCAATTTTAAATTCTTTTCCAAGAATATTCGTTAAATGTTTATTCAGTCTTAAAGCTGCAGTAGTTGCTCTCACAAGAGTACCAGATTCAATACTTAACTTTAAAATTTTATCTTTGATTTCCCATTTGGTTACTCTAGCAGCTTCGTTTTCTTGACCATTAGAGATACCTTTTACCATTATCGTATTATTCGCTTCTTCAATCGCATTTTTAATAGAATCTCTAGCTTCAGTGATATCCTTGCTGAATCCAATTATGATATCTGCATACATTCTAAGTTCTTCTGTCAGATTTGACTTCCTCCAAGGTCTTTTGCGCGGCATCCATGCATAAGAGTAAGTCATCAATAGTAGTTATGAATGTTTCAAGCCGTTCACATTTTACTATTGAAGTAGTTGTTTTTCCTTTTGCTCGAGTCTTCACAATAACATTCGGTGGTGCTTTAAGATTATCTGGACTTACTGACTTCGCTATAGATTCTGCAAATTTGCGACTTGCATGTCGAATTTTTATTGTAATTCTCATTCCGATAAGGTCCTAGATATTTCATTTTTTAGATCACTAAGGAAAGTTTCTTGGTTAGATTCTGGGATTTGGGCTCCAGCAGCGATTTTATGACCGCCTCCGTTTCCGTTATATCGCTTGGCAAGGGTTTGCAAAATTATACCCAAATTCAAGCCTTTTTCTATCAATTCATCTGTGCCTCTAGCCGAGAGTTTGATCTCACCGTTCTTGGTCTTGGCCAGTACAATTATCACTTTGTTCTTTTCAAAAGTTTCAGACGATGATAGTAATGATGAGATAGCCCCAGTCATATTTTCATTAAGAAATTCTTCGCTATGTATTATTGCCAGGTGTTCATATCTCTCAATATTTTCAGGTTTTTCAGTTATCAATGAAATATAACTGGCCAGGGATTTTCTATGTTCTGAAAGGAGATTTGCTACCTCCTTTACAGTTGATCCACGTTCACCCATGCAAATTGCGACCCCGAGAGAGGGTCTATCCATTCTTCCACAGGCATTGAGTAAAGTTGCATATTCTCTAGCATCACGTGTAGAAGTCCACATGTCTTCGTTGATAAGCGTATAAACCGTTCCTATTAGATTCATTACGGGAGATGCCGAGACCTCTTTCGAAGTCATATGTTCAACTATCGCAGAGAGAATTTTTTTCTTTTCATCATTTGAGAGTTCAACTATAGTTCTCCATCGGTCACCATCCTTTATTGGAATCGATAATGATGAAAGAAGGGCAAAACAATTGTCTTCCCGACCACTCAGGCCCGGCAGGAAAGGATTCATTGTATGGGATAAAGCTTTGTGAATGGGTCTTGTTTCTCTTCCATATATGATTAAGTCTCTTTCTGCCTTAAGAAGGCCTGCTTCAATTGCATCATTTACTATAAGTGAGTTTAGACTGTCGAGTTCTCTTTTCTCATTCTTATCCTGCATATCAGCGACAGCACCGACAACCGCTAAAGGCGATAAATCGATATTCTTCTCATCTAGTGACTTTGCAACAAAATATGTAACACCTGCCCCACTGATCTCTTTCCCCCCATCAATTCCATGTAAATGAGGATTAACTTGGGTTATTTCTTCGTTTACATCTCCATTGATTTGGTGATGATCTAATATGAATATTTTTTTTGATTTTTTCATATTTTTCAGTAAATCCAGATAACCACTACCAATATCTCCTAAGATGATAGTATCATAAATCGAATCTGATAGAGTATCGACAATTTCTTGGTCCATCTGTTTAACGAGTTTCAGATGAAAATTCGCATTTTGTCGGCTCAGAGATTTAGCAATAATTCCTGCAGCAGTTATTCCATCTGCATCATAATGACAATTAATAGTAAAGTGTGAATTATTCGCGATGCAATCGAGAATTTCTTCGGCCGCAGATTTAGCTTGAATACTAAACTTTTGATAAGTTTCATGCATTACTAGTCAACGGATGCTGAAACCGGTTTGTATTTCCAATCTGCAGGTAAGACGCCTCTAGATTTATAGTAATTCCCTAGCCTGTGTACCTTTGATTCAACGAGGGCCAGCCCATGTTTATTCGAATAATCCTGTCTATTACGTTGTAGATGTTTAGCCAAGGCTACTGCCTTATCAAGAAGGACTCTAAGATCTTCGGGAATATCAGGAGCTAGTTTCGCCTTTGAAAGCATCTTTCCAATTTTCTCACCTGTAATCGATTTAGTGAGAGGGATTCCATATTTATCCCGTAGAGTAGAACCAATACTACTTTGACTATTTCCCTGCTTAGAGAGACTTACTATTATAGGTTCAACCTCTTCTTCTCTATATTTACACCAACTTGGCAATTTTTTACTGACGGGTCTTGTGGAGCCTGATCTCCCACGTTTTCTTGAGTATAGCTTAGCCAAGTTTAGTGACCGTTCCTGTTATTTGATTTCTCGCTGTTAGAAATGCTGAACCTTATTTAAATCTGTCTAGGCATAATAAAAAAAGAATATCCCAACAACATTATTCTCAATAGTAAAACGGAACATCTAAAGAGAGTAGAATTTGAATCATATAACATAATTTCGATCAAAAAATAAGAAGGAATACAAAGAGGAGATTAATAGAGAATGGCTGATAATGAGATATTATATGAGACTATTTCAAGTTCGCTCAAAAATGCTGACCGCAATATGCGTATCTATAGAGCCATATTGATTTTCCTGCTTGACTTCGCGATTCTATTTTCCGTTTTATTTCTTTCTGGCAGAATTGAAATATCAATGATAAGTTTCCTCATACTTGCAGTTCTTATCTTACCTACTCCTCTCCTTATTGTTCCTGGTCGTTACCGTATCTTGAAAACAGGTCTAGATTCTGATGGAAAAAGAATTATTCCATTAAAGCCCAGTTACAGGACCAAGCTTAATCATAAGCGAAGGTTTGTTTCGATAATTCATGCTAGAAGGGGCGAATGTATAAGATTATACTCTGAAGAACCACAACAGGTCCAAATTGCAGTCCAGAAGGTTACACGGCGAAGATAAGAGAGCGCATTTAAAAGTGATATTTAGATACACCCCAAGCGCTCTATGTCATCTTAGCCTTTGGATATGATCCTAACACTTTTAGCAATGTTGTTTTATTTTTCAATTCACTCAAGACATTTTGGATCAGACTTTCATCTTTATGTCCCTCAAAGCCACAGTAGAAAATATATTCCCAAGGTTTTTTACGCGTTGGCCTCGATTCTATCTTGGTCAAATTTATATTTCTACTTGCCAGAACTCCAAGAGCGTCATAGAGTGCCCCTGGAGCATGTTTAACTGAGAAGATTATTGTTGTCTTATCATTACCAGTTGGGGGAGGTTCTTGTTGGCTTAATACAAAGAATCGAGTGCAGTTATTTGGATTATCTTCTATTCCGGGGTACAATATTTTCATTTTATAGCTTTTAGCGGCAAGTTCGCTTCCAATCGCCGCCATATCAGTACTTCCTTTCACAGCTTTTACAGCTGCAGCGGTACTAGCGACTTCTATCCTCTCTGATTCTGGGAGTTTTAGTTTCAGAAAATTTCTGCATTGAGCGATAGCCTGTGGATGCGATATTACTTTCTTTACATCTGCTAGATCCACATCGTCTTCTGAAATAAGATTCTGAATTATCCTCTGCTCAATCTCTCCTGAGACTTTAAAGTCTGACTCAAAAAGAAGATCTAGAGCAATGTTGACAGATCCTTCAATCGAATTTTCAATTGGAACCACTCCGAAGTTAACAAAACCTGAGGAAATCGCTGTAAATACTTCAGGAATATCCCGATACTCAATGAATTCATAATTATCCAAGAAATATGATCTTGTTGCCTGTTCAGTAAAAGTCCCTTTTGGACCAAGATATGCAACTTTTACCTTAGTGGCCATTATCATTTCGCCATACAGATCATATAACTTTCTACATCGTATATGAAGTCATCAAATCTCACAAATCAAATAAGCCAATGAGATATAAGTCAATCAATTCAGAAATATTAGGGCGTCTCAAATATTGAAATCTAAAATTCAGTGGAGAGCATTTTGATTAGAATAGCTACAGTTCAAGAATTTGAAGATGATAATTTCTATGAGATTCTTAATAGAGCTAGACTGGACTTAGCGAGTGTAGAGAAAGACACCAGAGAAATCATTGACTCTGTTAAATCAAGAGGGGATGAGGCTCTTTTCGATTTAACAGAGAAATTTGATGGTGCAAAGCTCAATATTGGAACAATTAAAGCTACAAAAAAAGAGATAACCGAAGCACATGAAACTATAAAACCTGCAGAAATCAAAGCGATGAATAAAGCCGCAGCTAATATTAAGAAATTTCAACAACTTCAACTTGGACGAATTGAGTTTGAGTATGAAAAACAAGAAGTTAAACTAGGCTTAATCTCTCGATCGATCTCTTCTGTTGGTGTTTATGCACCTGGAGGAAAGACATGTTATCCTTCTTCGGTTCTAATGTCTGCTATACCTGCCAAAGTTGCTGGTGTTGAACGTATAATATTATGCAGTCCACCTTCATTCAAAACAAGATTCAATCCTTACATCCTCGTTGCAGCAGATATCGCAGAAGTAGATGAGATATACTGCGTTGGTGGAGCACAAGCCATAGCAGCCATGGCATATGGTACCAAATCAATAAAACCTGTGGAAAAGATTGTAGGGCCAGGAAACATCTACGTAAATGCTGCTAAACAAATTCTAAGTAATGAGGTCGCCATCGATTTACCAGCAGGTCCTAGCGAAATTCTCATTATAGCCGATATCACAGCAAAAGCTGAATTTGTGGCAGCAGATATTTTAGCACAGGCAGAACATGACGAAAATGCTACATGCATTTTGATTACCGATTCTAAAAAAATCGCTGGTGAAGTGAGAAAAATAATTGTCACGATTACTGAAAACATACCTGAAGAGTCTACAGTAAAAATAGCCTTGAAAAAGCGTGGCCTAATAATTGTAGTGAATAAAATGGAAGAAGCAATTAAACTGTCAAATCGGATTGCACCTGAACACCTAACGATAATGACTAAAAATAGTTCATCCCTTCTAAAGAAAATCAGAAACGCAGGTGCAATCTTTCTAGGAAGATATTCTCCAGTGGCTATTGGCGATTATTCAGTAGGAACGAACCACGTCCTTCCTACTGGAGGTTATGCTAAGACTTACTCAGGACTTTCAGTCAGAGACTTTCTTAAGACAATCAGTTATGTAAATTGTTCCAGCAAAGGTTTGAAGAAATTGGCGAAAACAACCAGAACATTAGCTGATATTGAGAAACTATCATTTCACTCAAAATCAATAGAAGTAAGGGACGTTTGAGATGTCATACACGAAACATGTACGCAAAGATTTACTGGAAATATCTCCCTATAGATTGGATACTGATTTCCCTTCTGAGGCAATTCCAAACCTTGTTAGAATGAGTTTGAATGAGAATCCCCTAATTGAAAAGCCCAAACTAACTCAGATGTTAAAAAATGTTATAGCAAAAGTTGACCCCAGAGACTATCCAGAACCTCATGCAAGGGTAGCAGTAGATGCAATATCGAAATTTCATAAAATTGATCCGCTGAAAGTGTTAGTAGGAAATGGTCTTGATGATGTTTTAGATAGATTAGTTAGAACTTTTGTGGATAAAGACTCAGGAGTGTTAGTCGCTGAACCGACTTTCTTTATGTATACATATTACACTCAACTTTGTCAAGGCAAGAAAATTGAGGTTATGTTAAATAATGATTTTAGTCTTGACATTGAGACTCTGATAAGAACTTCGAAAGATGCAAAACTAGTTTTCATATGCTCTCCAAATAGTCCTACTGGAAATCAATTCGAGAGAGATGAGATTATCCAGATTATTGAGAAATGTAATTCGATAGTTGTAATTGATGAGACATATGTTGACTTTGGAAAATATTCCATGTTAGAATTGACCAACAAATATGACAATCTCATCGTCTTGAGAACATTCTCAAAAGCATATGGACTAGCAGGAATCAGAATTGGATACTTGATAGGTGAAAGTGGATTAGTAGATACCATAAAAAAGACCGTTCACCCATTTAATGTGGGAACCTTAGCACAACATCTGGTTGTTGAAGCATTAAAAAATCATGTTTACTTTAAGAAGAGATTCAAAGCGGTTATTAAAGAAAGGAACTGGCTAATACAGGAGCTTAAGAGTATTGATGGTGTAACAGTTTTTCCATCCGATGCTAATTTTATACTCTTTAAAATCATTAATGGAAAATCCTCATCAAAGATCCAAAATGATCTTAGACGAAAAGGTCTCCTAATAAAAGACAGAGGTAAAATTCCAATGCTACAAAACTGCTTAAGGGTTACCGTAGGTACTCGTGCCTCAAATAAGAGATTTCTTAGAGAACTAAGGCGTATCCTATCTTGAATAATGAGTTCTCTTATGAGGAATTTGGCTACGACATAGCCTTGCGAAGCGACAGCATAACTTCACATCTATCAAAAGTTGAAAAACTAATTTTTGATTGTGATGGAGTACTAGTAAACGATAAAGAATCCTATAGGCAGACAATAATTCACTCAGTTGATTTTTATTTCTTAAATCTACTTGGTCTTGAAGGGAAAGAAAAAGAACTTGTGAATCAAGACGATATTCAAAAGTTAAAGGATACAGGTGCTTTCAATAATGATTGGAAACTAACACATGCTTTCATAGCATATTATCTCGGGATAATTACATTACAATTAAAGGACAAAAAAGAATTTCAGAAAATTCTTTTCGAATTAGATGGAAGAATACCATTAGAACTTGATAATTTTTTAAAAAAAATCAAGAGTTATGGAGAAACACATCTTCGAAAAGAAGTAGATATTCAATATTTATTGAAAATAAAGAATGATCCAAAATTTGGAATTGTTAATTTCACTAATATTTTTCATCAAAATCCAGAATTGTCTGTATTGGAAGGGATAGATCTCCTCCTTAATATTGGAAAAGAGAAACTTGAAATCATAAGAAGACTTTGTCCATATGATATAGAAAAATCAGACTTGCTGAGAAGACTTTTTGACGAAATTTATCTTGGTAGTGATCTATTTTACAAATTCTCTAATAGAAAACCCAAATTCAACTTCCCAGATGGATTAATTCAAAAGGAAACTACTATTCCTTCTTTAGAAACACTTGCAAAGCTCAAAGAGATTTTTGGTCCTATGGGGATATATTCTGAAAGACCAAGAAAAGAGGGATTATACATTTTAAAAAAGCTTGGTCTAATGGAGTATTTCGATCGAGAGACATTAATTTTTAATGATGGAATAAAAGGTTGGAGCCAATCTAACTCAATTCAATTTGCGGGTAAACCAGATGCTAGAGCTTTTGTAAGTCTCCTCGAAAAAATTATTACTGAAAATGATATTGTAGCCTATATTGGCGATACAATATCTGATGCATTAATGATTAAAAATGCAAAAGAGCTCGGTAAAAAAAATCTGATTTTCATTGGTACACTATCTTCTTCAGCATCTAAAATTGAACTAAACAAGAGATACATGAAACTTGGAGCCGAGGCAATAGTTAAAGATGTCAATTCAATAGTAACAATCTTTGATAAAATCGGGCAGTATGAAAATTGAGAAAGGCAAAAGCAGTTAGGGAAACAGCCGAAGTTAAAATTTCGGTCAAACTTGATTTAGATGGTAAAGGTAGATCAAACATTGAAACTGGAAACAGATTTTTGAATCACATGTTGACAACGATTTCAAAACATTCCCTCATCGATCTTGAAGTACATGCAACTGGTGACTTGAAACACCATTTATCAGAAGATGTAGCGCTTACAATCGGAGAGGCGTTGAATAAGGCTCTGGGAGATAAACGAGGAATTACAAGATTTGGTACAGCGCATGTTCCTATGGATGAGTCTCTTGGCAGGGCAGCCATGGATCTTGGGGGACGGCCGCATACAGAATTGGATTTAAAAATTCAATCTTCTCAGATCGAAGATTTAGTAACAGAAGATATAGAACATTTCTTTATTTCTCTGGGACAGACATCTAAATCGAATCTACATTTAGCGATACTATATGGAAATAATGACCATCATAAAATTGAAGCGGTTGTCAAAGCACTTGCTTTAGCTCTAAAGGAAGCAGTCTCATTAGATTCTAGAATCTCTAAATCAATCCCCAGTACCAAAGGCGAACTATAGAGTGACATCAATATCTGTCATAAATTATGGTGTCGGAAATCTTCACAGTATTAAGAAAGGCCTCGAGAAAGCAGGATCCGAAGTTAAAATTCTCAATAATGTTAACGAGATAAAAAAATCAGATGCCATAGTTCTACCTGGTGTCGGTGCTTTCGCTGAGGCGAAAAAAAATCTTCACAGTCTTCAGGAGACCATAATTCAGGAAGCTAAGAATGGGAAACCATTACTTGGAATATGTCTAGGTCTCCAACTATTCTTCACAAGAAGCTTTGAAGGGAGACTCACCGACGGTCTCAATATCCTACAGGGGGATATTGTAAAACTACCTACGACTGTGAAACTCCCTCAAATAGGTTGGAATACAATTGAGATTCAGAGACCTAGCTTAATACTCGACGGTGTATCAGACAATAACTACATGTATTTTGTCCATTCCTACTATGCAAAACCTGATACTGCAAAGGATATAGTTGCAACAACAGAATACGGTGTAACATTCCCATCAATTTTTGAGAAAGATAACATAACAGCCACACAATTTCATCCAGAAAAAAGTGGAAAAACAGGATTGATTATTCTAAAGAATTATGTTAACACTATAAGGAAGTAGAACCTCAAGTGATACTTATCCCAGCAATTGATCTTATGAATGGAAAATGTGTTCGACTTTTTCAAGGCGACCCATCAAAATCGAAGCAATATTATGAGGATCCTACTCAACCAGCAAGATCATTTCAAGCTCAAGGAGCTGAAATATTACATATAGTTGATCTTGACGCAGCATTAGGTCTAGGTGAAAACATCGAGACAATTGAAAGAATTATCAAATCACTCGACATTAGGATTCAAGTTGGTGGCGGAATAAGGACTTTTGAAAAAGCTGAAAAAATACTTGAACTTGGAGCTACGAGAGCAATATTTGGTACTGCATTCATTCGGAATCCTGAATTGATCACACAAATATCTGAGACTTTTGGAAAACAGAAAGTCGCGGGAGCAATCGATGTTAAAGATGGAAAACTAGCAATAGATGGATGGATGAGTAAGACTGCACTAGGGTATATTGAAGTTGCCCAAAGATTAGTTGAATTAGGTGTAGGTGCAATAATTTTTACTTCAGTGAACGCTGATGGTACATTAAAAGGACCTGCACTCAATGATACAAAAAGGCTTGTTCAATCATTAGATATTCCCATAATTGCTTCGGGTGGAATAAAAGACCTTGAAGACCTTCGTGAACTAGCTTTAATTGATGTTGAAGGAGTTATCATCGGGACTGCCCTTTATGAAAATAGATTTACTTTGAGAGAAGCTTTGGAAGTTGTGAAAATTGCTGGCTAAGAGAATAATCCCTTGTCTAGACGTGAGAGAAGGCCGAGTTGTTAAAGGTGTCCAGTTTGTTAATTTAAAGGATGAAGGTGATCCTGCAGAACTTGCTCAAGCGTATGGTAGAGAAGGTGCTGATGAGGTTGTTTTCCTAGACATTACAGCTTCTCATGAAAAAAGAAAAATTCTGTTGGACACGGTTAGAAGAACGGCGGAGACATTATTCATACCTTTTACAGTCGGAGGTGGAATACTCTCAATAGACGATATTAGAGATGTACTTGATTCAGGTGCAGATAAGGTTTCGATAAACACAGCTGCAGTTAAAGAACCAAATCTGATTAAAAAATCAGCTGATGCATTTGGTTCACAATGCATAGTAGTAGCAATAGATGCTAAGCGTGTTTATAAAATAAATGAAGGAAAAACAATTGTCGAAACATCCGAAGGGCTATGTTGGTGGGAAGTCTATCTGGAAGGAGGAAGAGTCCCAACAGGAATTGATGCTATAGAATGGGCTAAAAGAGTAGAAGAATTAGAAGGTGGAGAAATATTGTTAACTAGCATGGATTGCGATGGAACACAGTCAGGGTACGATATTTCGTTAACGAGAGAGATTTCTGAATCAACAAATATTCCTATCATAGCTAGCGGAGGAGCTGGAAAACCTGAGCATATTGTTCAGGTTTTTATTGAAGGAAAAGCTGATGCTGCACTTGCCGCATCAATATTCCATAGGGGAACACATCCAATCTCAGAAGTTAAAAGTTACATAACGAAAAAAGGTATTCCAGTTAGGTTATAGATATTCCAGAGATATGGAACCATGGTCTTACAAGTTAGTAAAGAAAAAGCAGAAGAAATTGCAGAAAAAGTTAATTTTGATAAAGGCGACGGATTAATCCCTGCTATCGTGCAAGATTCTTCCAATGATCGGGTATTGATGCAAGCATATATGAATAGAGAATCATTGATCCAAACATTGCTTACTGGCAAAACTCATTTTTGGAGCCGAACCAGAAAAAAGTTATGGATGAAAGGAGAAGAATCAAGCCATTTCTCTTTAGTCCAGAATATTATTTTTGATTGTGACAATGATGCCATTCTAATCAAAGTTCAGCAGATTGGACCAATTTGTCACACAAATCAAGAAACCTGCTTCCACAATCCAACTTTGAAAGAAGAGGAATTAAAACCAACAGCTGCGATATTGGAAAGAATTTATCAGATAATACTCGAGCGATCACGAACTGGCGATGAGGGATCGTATGTTAAGCAACTTATGGATAAAGGGGAAAGTGAAATATTAGGTAAAATTTCTGAGGAATCTGAAGAAGTCATTTTGGCAACAAAAGAAAGTTCAGAAAGACTTGTCTCTGAAGAATCAGATCTTATTTTCCATTTAATTATTCTACTAGCTTCAAAAGGAATAAAACTTCAAGAGATCTTTAATGAATTTGATAGAAGACATAAAAAGAAAATTTCTAAAAGTAGCTAGCAATTCTCCATCCATGAATTTTAATAGCGATTAAGCGCTCCCTATTATATTCTATTTATCAGAAGATTCAAACCTTGCAAATTTTACTTCTTTGGATATTGCGTCGTATGAATTTGCAATCTCGTTTACTGTTAATATTGTACCGAATAATAGCAAGAATATTCCACAAAAGAAGGCCATCGCTACAAGCGTGATAACTATCGTTGGAAAGAGGATGGAACCTATAAGTATCAGAAATGAGGTAAATATGAAAGCGAACACTGCTGAGAAATTTAACAATAGCGCACGCTTGAGCTTTAACCCTCTGTTCAATAGAAGTTCAATCTGGACATCGATATTCTGTAATCGTCCCAAAACCAAATTTTCATCGGGTATTTGAGTTAGTTTGTTTGAATGTTCGATCAGTCTAAGTTCACGCTGATCAGATATTAACTTCCGAAGCCTATCAACAATTCTACCATAGCGATGTTGAATTATCAAGCATATCAAGGCCGAACTTGAAATCATAACCACTGATACTATTGTAGCTTGAATCAAATTCAATAATTCTGGAAGATCCATCGATTCATACCCTTGACTCAATTAATACTAGACTAGGAAAAAAACCTCTTGGTTAGCTGTATAATTCATTCATTGGTACCTTTCACTTATACACACACGCTGTTGTTACAGAGCTGATTTTCCCAGCCTCATTTTTCATCAAACTTTAGGCCAAGATAATTTGATGTCCAAGGATCTTGAGTGAAAATATTTCTCTCGTCGTCCCACGCTTATAATACTAGGCAGTCCCAACTTTTTATGTTTGAGATACCTAAGAGTCATAAGAGGAGTCAGATTTGGTTATCAAATTGGGAGACATAGAGTTTGAAGGGCCTCATCCTCTTCTTCAGTGGGGGCCTCCCTATATGGCTGGTATATACGCTATCATGATGCTTTCAGGAGAAGAAAAGATCTATCATGCACTATATATTAGCGAATCCGAGAGACTTTCCTACAGGAGTTTCTATCGTACTCACAATAGATTCAATTGCTGGGAAAAACATGCAGGTTCAATTCAAAAGTTGTATATAGCCTTCCATAGGATGCCTAAATCAACACAAGATGATAGAAAAAGAATTGAACAATTACTGATTAACCACTACAATCCGCCATGTAACTAGTGCGCGCTTCTCATTATTTGTGCCGTAGCTGGTGAACACCAACATTTAGCCAGGTAATTCTAACCGAAAGGCGGTTTTTGTTTCCCTGAACTGGTGATTAGTACTTCTCCACGTGACGACACAGTTGCCGTAAATTCTTCTCTTACATCTGCCTCAGTGACGTAAAATCCTTTGATCTTCCAGAGGCCTTTTTCATCGGGGCCCTTGGTTTCCCACTCTGTAGATAAAGAATTGATCTTTCCGTGTTGGGTTCTAGTGCCAAGCAAGTACTTCCTCACGACACTTTCTGCATCTTCAGCTTTATCTATTCGCATCTTTGTCCAAGCTTCCAACTCAGTTGAGAAATAAACAAATATTAGAAACCTTTGGTTGAAGCTTCCAACTGCTTTTTGTGTGAAACCGATTCTCCAATCGCAAGTATTCCTCAAGAAATCTCCTTAGAACACACTTAACTATTGAGTTACTTTCATAGCACGAGCAACATTAAGCCTATAATGTTCTTATTACCAATATACTTTCAACAGCTATTGATCATTTCTTGCGTCCTCTTCTACGAAAACGTGGAGGGCGTCGGAATCTACTTTTTCTCTTGCTGGGAATCTTTTTTTCTTGCTCGGAATCTTTTTTTCTCACCAGTTATGACACACACAGTTAAACAAATTTTTCTGTTTCGAGCTTTTTTTTTGCTTTCCTAGTTATGTTTATATCAACTTAAGCGTGTATGCTTGAATTGGGGCTGCTTGCTCGCATTTATCTTAACTACGCCTAGTCGTGTTTGAACTTATTAAGACCCCTAATATTACTCCGGCTACAAAAATCATTGCTGCAGATTCTAAAGGTCTATTCTTCATCTTATCGTCTAATATGACTTTAGAATCATCTGCTAATTTCTTTCCATCCTTAATTTTTTTCTGCAGATTTTCTATTGAAGGTGGGGATTCTACAGGTTTTTTTTCTCATGATATTTTCATCTCTACCAATTGAATAAAAAAATTATTTTTTATAGCGCACGCGTTTGATTGTTTTGTGGCTTCCACCGCGCGCTCTAGTTTAGGTATCGAACATATATCTAAGTGTATGATGTGTTTTGTACTTTAAATCCCCAAAACATTACTCCAATGCATGCAACCATACCTACTACTGCTAATACAATCCAATATTCGAATGGAAACATAAATATCACCTCATTTACATTTTTTAATTATTATTTTTTTTGCCAACCCATGTTTTCACGGCTTCTTCAACAGCTCTTGATAAATCGCCTTTTTTCCCACCAAACCTGTCTATGGTTTTATATCTGAGCTTTTTTTCGAGCTCATCTGACAGTTCAACAGTGATTCTACCCATTTCAATCGTCAACATATTTTTTTGCATGATTTGAAAGTGCCAGAAAGTTTTCTGATAAACAAAATGATAGATACCAAGTATTACTTTTGCTCTAATCATTTTCCATTAGACTTAAATCATGCCTATACACATAATATATTATGCACATATCAACTTATAAGTGTATCAACTTAAGTTTTTAAGTGCTAAAACTACGATCTGACGTGTGAGCTTAGATTTAAAAAAGTTAAGATGAGAGAGATCATGCAAGAAACCATCCAGAAATATGTATTGGGGAGTATGCGTCGTATGGCGATTGGCGTTTGTCCACAATGTGGAAGCAAGAATACACACAGTTGTGAAAAGCTTGAACATGTATCGGCTGGCGACGACGAAAAGGATAATAATTGTCAATTCGCCCTCAAGTTGGACGACATAACAATTGGTCACTGTGATGTTTGCAGTCACATCTGGTGTCTAGAATGTTGTGGAAAGATCTCTTTAAGAAATCTGTCATGTAACTGTTACTAGTACACTTACTAGATTTGGCTCGTCACTCATAGTTACATGTTTGTAGCTTTCATACCCAGCATCTCAGTAATCTTGCATAGAAGTTTTGGCAAGTTGGCTCCAGTTTTAGAGCTTAACTCTAACATTTCCTCTGTATCGAATATTTTACGGGTTTCTTCAAGTACTTTGTCCAAGTGTTCACGTGTCGTAATATCGATCTTATTGATGCATATTAGAACGGGGACTCCACTGAGTTGTTTATCCATGATTTTGCGAGCGGACAAGACTTTTCTTTTCACGATTTCAATCTTATCGCTGCCGTCTACAAACAGAAGAATTAGATCGGAATTTACTAGTTCACTCAGGGTAGTGTGGAACGCGTTCAGAAGCAGAGGATTGAGATCTTCTATGAATCCAATTGAGTCAATAATTATGAATGAATCATCAGTTTTTCTTTGTGAAGATGTTGAGACTTTTCTTGCAAATGTTGATAGTGTAGTGAAGGGGCCCATCCCTGTTTCCTTTGATTCTGAAGCCAGTCTGTTGAATAGGGTAGTTTTCCCACTTTGAGTGTAGCCTGTCAAAGCCACGATTCGAAATCCAGCTTTTCCTCGATACTCGCGAAGATGAGTTTTCTTCGATCTTATTTCTCGGAGTAGACCTTCGATTTTGCTTATTCGTTTACGTGACGCTGATTCATAGGCTTTGTAGGGGTAATGGCCTGGGCCGCCTCGACCCATTTGTTCGCTGGTAATCCCTTGCATCCTAACTGATTCTCTACCCCAAGCAAATGTGTAGCGTAATCTGGCTAATGTCACTTGAAGCTTGGCCTCTTCTGTAGCACTACGTTTTTCGAAGATTTCGAGAATGAGTAAATTTCTATCGAGAACGCGAATTCTATCACCAAGTTTCTTTTTTATTCGGAATATTTGACCAGCAGAAAGTTGTTGAGTAAAGATCACAACCTCAATTGAAGTTTCTTCGATGGCTCTTCTGATCTCGTCAAGTTTTCCTTCGCCTACGTAAAAGGCAGGATCAATGGCTTTGCGATTTTGTGTAATTTGGCCGATTACATTATAGTTGGCAGCCTTTGCGATATCACTTACTTCATTTATTCGCGAGGCATGTCTGGGTATAATGCACTCTACAAGAAGGGTTTTCAGATCCTACACAGCCTTATGAGATAAACTCTATTCTATCTTCATCATATGGGTTCATCATATTTATGTAGCACGCGCTAGCGCGCGCTGGAGTATATTCCTCATTTAATGAGATTTCTTTTTTATATGGACCGACGTACGTGTCATTTGGGTATCAATAGAGAATCTCGCGATTGAAGTGCATGGTAAGCAAGGTTAACGTACTTCATGGCGACATTTGGCCATATCATATTTCTGCTGTAGGCGTAGGCCCTGGTCCGATATTTTTCAAGGGTTTCATTGTTTTTAAGCAGTGTTGTCACACAGTCGGTGATGGAATGAGGATCTTTGAAGTTGGATCCCATGACCACGCCATCAGATATTACCTCTTCGGCCTGAAGGAATGGAGTGGTAACTATGGCTTTCCCTGTACTGAGAGCGTATGAGAGCGTTCCACTACTAATCTGTTCTCGGTTAGGGTAAGGGATTATGTAGATATCTGTAGCCTGGAGGTATCTTATCACCTCGTTTCGTGTCAGAAAACGGTTTACGAATCTGACATTCTTCTCCAATCCAAAGGATTCAATTAGACTCTGTAAATGACTTCGATACGTTTCGCCTTCTTGTTTTCTAACCTCTGGATGCGTTACACCAATGATCAGATATATAATTCTGGAGTCTTCTTTCACCAGTTGCGGTAGAGCGTCTATAGCGTACTCTATTCCTTTTCCCCGACTTAACAAACCAAAAGTTGATAATACCACTCGCCCATCCAATCCTAAGCTTTTCTTGTGTAACCCACTCTCAAGATATGGGACGTTCGGACACCCGTGTGGAATGTATCTGATCTTATCAACCAAGCTCCCGTATTGTTCCTCCAGCATCTTTATGCCAAGTCTCGCCATCACGACAACAAAATCGCTATGTTGAAAGATTCCTTCCATGACTCTTTTTGCATCCATTACCGGCTCTAGTAATATAGTGTGGAGTGTGGTGATAACTGGCTTCTTCAGCTTCTCCAAGAAGGTAATGACGTGTTCACCCCATACTCCACTAAATAGGCCATACTCATGTTGAAGATTCACAATGTCGATGTCAGACTCGTTAATGTAGCTAGCGGCCTTTATGTAGGATTCAATGTCACCTTGAACAATCTGATACTTCACCTCAATCGAATAATCATAGTGACCGAGCCTATCGTTCATCGCAACAATAGCCGGTGGTTTTACAGCCTGAAGAATAGATATGGCATCAACCAGTTCCTTAGTATAAACTGCTATCCCACACTCACGTGGCGGAAAAGTACTCAAATAGGCGACACTTATTTTCCCACCGTCCTCGTGGGGTACACTCTTATTTGCACTGTACTTCTTCGTCAAATAGAGACCGTGCGCAACCTCAAGAAGCCTCCTCTCCGTAGTTAGGCCAATATAGAAGCCATTTTTGGTGATGATTAGTCTTCTGATGTTACACTTGTGCATAACATTCAAGGCATCTCTTATGGGCTGTTTATCTTCAATTGATACAACAGGCTTGGACATTATATCCTTGACCAGAGTTAACTCGAAATTTTTCTTGGCCTTAATGACCCTCTCTAACACATCCTTTTCAGTGATTATTCCAACGGGTCGTTCTTCTTCTAAAACGACGATAGCTCCACTATTTCCCCTTATCATTAAATCTACTATGGTGGAGATGGGGTCAAGGGGAGACGCTGACGGTGTGGATCTCATGTTTGTCTCGACAGGAATAGTGAGAAACTCGTCTAGGCTTAATTTACTCAACTCACAAAAGTGATTAGCCAGCACACGCTTATTTAAACGCGCACTTAATGATGTTATCTGAAGTACACAGAGTTTATCTGGAAAGAGTGCGTTGAAGGTAACTTCGAATCCAATTATAAAAAAGGCCTTAACTAATGCATTCAAATGTGGAAAAGAAATTAAATTTTGAGAGACGCTGATTAAATTGGAAGGACCTTCAGATCTGCAACACGGATTGGATGAATTATGTACGAGACTACAACGATCAGTGAAACTTGATCATCTCTATGCTCTAACGGATCACAACGCTCTCTTCGAGCACGCAAAATTCTCAGTTCCAGAGAGGATAGAGGGGTACACAGTTGATGATAACGCCCGAGCACTAGTGTTTGCAGCAAAGTCTGATCGTCTAAAGCCCAATTCAAACATTATTGAGTTACAGCGTAAACTGATCAGTTTCCTGCTTCTGATGCAAGAGGAGGACGGCCGGTTCCACAACTCAATGGATTACTCGCAGAGAATTGTTGACAAACCCGGTGCCGATGATCACTTGGGTCGGGCGATCTGGGCGGCTGGGTCAGTGATAAACTCAACAATCCCAACTGGAATGAAAGAATCAGCGCGGCTAATCTTTGATCGTGCATTACCTTGGGCTAGAATGTCAACATCACCACGAACAAAAGCATATGTCTGCTTAGGCCTCCATGAGCGACTCCAAGTCGAACCCGAGGAAAGAAATTTGACGGCTAATCTCAAATTAATGGCAGACAACTTAGTTGCGTTGTATAACAATAACCGGGCTTCGAATTGGGAATGGTTCGAAAACATTCTAACATATGATAACGCGCGGTTGTGCCAAGCATTACTTGTTGCATATCAGTCTCTAGGCGAACAGAAATATCTCACTGTGGCTGAGGCAACTCTTCAATTCCTGAAAAAAACTGAGACTATCGGTGAAATTCATGCACCAATAGGAAATCATGGATGGTATGTCAAGGGAAAAACCAAAGCTCTATATGATCAACAACCTATCGAACCTGGCGCGTTGATCGAGGCTACCACCATTGCATACAAACTAAACCAATCTAAACTATATGAAGAAACGTTGCGACAGGCATTAGGATGGTTCTTTGGCTTCAACACTAAATCCGTTAAGCTCTATGATGATTCAACGGGTGCTTGTTACGACGGCATAAACCCAAAAGGCTTAAACAAGAACCAAGGTGCGGAATCTACCCTTGCTTTCCTTCTAGCCGCAGAAGCGTTTGTTAATAGTTTCTCACAAGCACAACTTTGACTCTGCTGATGATTACGCCAATTTTTTCAGTTTATCGATGAACTCGTCGAAGTATGCACTGGCAACACAACAGACCTTATCAGCCCCACCGTAGTAGACCATAAGTTTTTTGTCAAGAATAACGGCACCATCCGGGAAAACTACATTTGGGACGATACCGCGCTTCTCGAATTCGGTCTCCGGCTCAAGGATTGGATCCTTAGTGCGCGCTAAGACCTTGGATGGGTCATCCAAATCAAGAAGGATCGCCCCCCCTCGGTAGATATTCTCGATGCTTACACCATGGTAAATCACGAGCCATCCGAAATCCGTTTTTATGGGTGGTGGTCCAACCCCAACTTTCCTCGCCTCCCAAGGAAACTTAGATCTCATAATCTCATAATCATCGAAATGCCTTACATATTCATTCCAAAACTTATGGGAATCAGTCATCGCCTCAAAACTCTTAAAATAAGCAATCTGCACTTTACACTCAAGCCGGTGCAGTATAGCCACACTTCCATTGATTCTCTCTGGGAAAATGACGCAGTCCTTGTCATTGAAGTTGGGTCCAACCAATCCGTACTTTTTAAAATTCAGGAAATCTTTCGTTGAAGCCAACGCTATTCGTGGACCTCGCCGCGAATAGGCTGTATATGTTACGTAGAAGGTCCCGTCGAAGTTCGTTATTCGAGGATCTTCACAACCATACTCTTCCCACTCAGCAGAGGGCGAAAGAACTGGATCCGAAGAACGAAAATCTATTTTGACGCCGTTCTGTGTTCGAGCATATCCTAAACGCGATATCATGTTGGCGTCTACTGCACGGTATAGTAGGTTAATTGCTCCTCCATCCATTGTTGCACCTGGATTGAAAGTCCCCTTAACTTCCCAATCTTGCTCCTGTCTGGAAGCAATGATGGGATTTTTCTCAAATTTAGTAAGTTTCAGCAATCGCTTTCAACGATCCGTAAAAGCGCTGATACCTAAGGTGGTCTAGTTAACTATTTCTGACGAATGCTATGATTAAAGGTTAAAGAGCAAGGCAATCTACTCCATCATGATTTTATTGAAGAACTTTCTAGTATTACGAAGAGGACT
>Ga0154710_111_pt7 | contig 21879 bp, 22 predicted proteins | sample Rifle2008BG13ft_FD_105570 | JGI IMG/M metagenome (GOLD analysis project Ga0154710, IMG submission 105570) | Candidatus Bathyarchaeota archaeon RBG_13_38_9
ACCAGACATTGCCTCCAATAATGGATTTACTGCCAACATGAGTTTTTCCTCCTAATATTGTTGCTCCTGCATAGATTGTCACGTCATCTCCAATTGTAGGATGTCTTTTACCTCCTTTAGTGAGTGAACCGTCTGGTCTTGTTTTGAAACTTAAAGCTCCAAGTGTTACTCCTTGGTAGATTCTAACATTGCATCCTATTTCTGTTGTTTCACCGATTACAATCCCGGTGCCGTGGTCTATGAAAAATTCTTTTTCGATTTTAGCTCCTGGATGGATATCTATACCGGTCTCACCATGGGCATATTCAGTCATGATCCTTGGCAGCAAAGGTATGTTTAGTTTATAGAGTTCGTGGGCGATTCTATAGACTGTGATGGCGTAAAAACCTGGATAGCTAAATACTATCTCATCATAACTTTTCGCTGCAGGGTCTCCACGATATGCTGCATGTAAATCAGTCAGCAATAGATTTCTAATTGAGGGTATTTTTTCTAAGAATTGAAAGGCTTGCTCTTGTGAATTTTTAAAACAATGTTCGCAAGCATCATTTGTTTTTTCGCATTCATGAAGTGTGCAGTTGGATATTTGGTGGATTAATTGTTGGAAAACATTGTGTGCTTCACTTTTTAAATAGTGTTGAAGGTTAGACTGATCAATGGCTTTGTTACCGTAAAATCCAGGATATATCAAATCTACTATGTCATTAACTAATTGTACTACCGACTCTTTTGAGATGAACTTTTTCTTTCTTATGTTGCATAGAAGATTGTTCGAATCACAGTTTTCTACTATTTTATCCGTAGCTCTAATCAATCTTGTTCGGTCATTGGAGTCTAACATGTTGTCGCGATACACTGTTGTGGACAATGTTTTTCACTATTAAGGCTTAACAGTGTTATATATTAAGTTGACGCGTGGTCTAAAATCGACAAAAAATTAGTCTATGTAAGTTGTCCCAATACTTCACTCACAAGCGGTCAAATAACATTTTTAAATGCTTTATCCAGTGATGCAATGATATTGTTTGGTCTCTCTATTCCTATTGAGATCCTGAAGAGGTAGAGGTCTAATCCCATTTTCTTCCTTTTCTCAGGCGGGTCGTTATAATGGGCAAGAATTGTATATGGACAAAGTAAAGTCTGTTCTGCCCCAAGACTTGGGCCTTTGATGATTGGATGTCCCAAATTATCATAAAACGTGCTGGCATTATCTCTATTACTATTTTTCAAAACAAAACTCATTAAACCACTGCAACCCTTCAGCAGATATTTTTTGGCTACAATATAATCAGGATGATTCTTCAATCCTGGATAGTAGACTTTTCCTACCTTGGGATTTTGATTTAAGTAATCGGCTATCTTCACAGCATTTTTGTTTATAATTTCCATTCTCTTTTTGAAGCCTTTTAGGTTTCTTTCGAGTACTATCGCATCCTCAGGATCCATGAAGCTATTTGTCAAGGCCTGAAATTTCTTTAATTTTGATAGTAGTTCAGGATCACGAGTTAATGAAACGCCGCCCATATGGTTATTGAGTCCATTAAGAAACTTGGTAGTGCTATGTACTATGATGTCGGCTTCATAATCGAAAGGATTGAAGTTATAAGGTGTAGCTATGGTATTATCAACAATTATTTTGGCGTCTTTTTTATGAGCTATGCTTACTATTTTTCCCAGGTTTGGAACTTGGAGTAAAGGATTTGTCGGTATCTCGGTTATTATAGCTGAGGTTTCTAGATCAACTTCGTCTTTGAGTCTTTCAATGTCATCAGTATCATCTATGAATACTGCCTGCAGGGTTCCTCTTCTCGAAGGCCATTTCTCAAGAATACATAGAGTATCCACGTAAGCGGATCCTATCATAATCAGTTTGGGCCTATTAGGTTTCCAACACGTTATTATCGATGAAAAGATAGCGGCCATTCCTGATGGATATAGTAAACAATTTTCTCCATCGGTTTTTTCAAGTGAAGCAATTTTCTTTTTTAAAAGATCAAATTCGAAGGTTGGGGAGGACTTTCGTCTTATGATTCTCTGAGCTTTTCTTGAACTTAGATTGAAACCTGTATGTCTTCTTAAGAGGTCGTAAATCTCATAATCTTGATTATATAACACCAAGACGCCTAATGATTCATTAGGATGGCCCCATATGATCGCATCATATTCGGATGAATGATCCTTAGCTTCTAGGCTACCTTTAGAAAATCCTATTCTGTAACTTCCTTCAAACTTCTTCAGTTGATCTTTACTTGAATTAATGTTGATTATAGCTATCTGAGCTTTCTCTTTTGTTGTTGGTTGCGTTACTTCACTTGCTGACTCGACGAGAAAACTGTAAATCTTTTTAGGAAGTCCATCATCGATGTAAATTCCTTTCACATCTTTGCTGAAGAAGCAATCTATAACTGTGTATAAGCAACTCTCAGCTGAGGCAAAAGCTATCGCCGATGATCCAAAGTATTCTTCTTTCGCTTTTTCTTCCAGGATTTGTACTTGAGGGTGTTGAACAAATCTTGGATATCCTCTATTTGGTTTTATTTTTTTTTCTTCATAGTCTATGTTCATCTGTAAAGTTGGGAACTCTATAGTTATACCGTGGTAGCCTCCGACAGGTTTTGCAATAAATCGTTCAGGAGATGTCATGACGCAGTCTACCTAGTTCTTCTATCAAGGTGTCTATGTCTCTAGTGTTATTGTAGAAGTTGAGGCTGATTCTTAGGTATGCTTTTTCTCCAGTCTTTGGATCTCGTCGGCATGAAATGTATATCTTTTTTTGTTCTAGCTTTTCAGCGATTTTTTGTGCATTTGAAGTTTTGATCGTGAATATGCCTGATCGATGTTCTCTTTCTAGAGGTGTAATTATGTTGAAGTTGAAACCGTTCAATTGTTCATCTAAGTATTTGGTTAGTTCGATTATTCTTGAACTCACCTGCATAACACCTTCTTTTAATTCTCCGTCTCCAATTCTTTCCAAAAGATTCATTGAACCTCCTAAAGCAAATATTTGAGGAAAATGTGGGGCTCCTCCTAAAGCGTCAAATGCTCTGGTATTTTTTTTCACTTTAATGTTGAGGGGATCCATTTTGTAAGGATCTTCAACACTCAACCAACCTGTCAAGTTGGGCATTTCTCTCCCGTTAACAAGTTCCTCTTTGATGTATAGTATTCCTATTCCGTAACCGGCGCAGGCCCATTTGAGCCCTGAAGCTATGAGTAGGTCAATCTCACATTTGGTCACATCGATAGGAAAGACGCCAAAAGATTGTGTTGCATTAACAATCTGCGTAATATTATTGCTTTTACAGAGACGCCCTGTATCTTCTAGGTTTTGTCTGTAACCGGTGAGATATTGTATATGGCTTGTGATGAAACTTGAAGTATTATTGCTAATTGCTCTCTCTATTTCTGATATTGGGTATCGATTGTCTACTGGTATTATTGGACGAAGTTTCATACCTGCTCTCTTCATGTCATGTATTGATGTTGGGAACTCTTGTTCTGGATAGAGAACTTCGCCATGATCTAAATAGTGAAGAACAACCTTCATGCATGATGAGGAGTTTATGAGAAATCCGACTTCGTGTCTCTTGGAATTAAGATATTTCGCTATTTTTGATCTTACTTCTTCTACTTTCTCTAAATTCTCAATCCAGAAAACGTCGCCATAATATAGCATATCGTCGTAGTATTTTTTTGCCGCTTCATATGCGGATTTGGATATTGGGGATCCTCCGCCAGATTTGAGTTGAATTTTCTTATTTGTTGCTGGAAATTCTTCGTTTCTTATGTTTTCCCAATCTACTGTCATTATGTTCGCCTTATTTATTTTAGACACATGCTTAACATTGTTATACTTAAATAGGACATCTTAAACATTAACGCTGTTAAGTCTGTATCTATGAGGTAAATAATGATGAATGTGAATAAAGATGTATTGTCCACCATAGGTAGGACACCTCTTGTAAAGTTGAATCGCGTTATTGAACCTGGGTGGGGCACAGTATTAGCCAAACTTGAGTCGCGAAATCCGGGGGGAAGTGTAAAAGACAGAATCTGCATGAGCATGATTGATGAGGCTGAAAAACAGAATCTACTCAAACCTGATTCAGTTATAATTGAACCGACCAGCGGAAATACTGGTATCGGCCTCGCTATGGTAGCCGCTGTCAAAGGGTACCGTCTAATCTTAACAATGCCTGACAGTATGAGTCTCGAAAGAAGAACTCTCTTGATGGCTTATGGGGCAGAAGTTGTCTTGACACCTGGTGCTAAAGGAATGAAAGGAGCTGTTGGAAAAGCTGAGGAATTAGCTAAGACAATCCCTAACTCGTTTATACCTCAACAATTCATTAATCTAGCCAATCCTAAGATCCACAGAGAAACTACAGCTACCGAAATATGGGACGATACCGACGGTAAAGTAGACATTCTAGTTGCGGGAGTAGGAACTGGTGGAACAATAACAGGCGTCTCTGAAGCAATTAAACCCAAGAAATCAAGTTTTAAAGCAATTGCCGTCGAGCCGTTAGACTCACCAGTCCTTTCAGGAGGAAAACCTGGACCACATAAAATCCAAGGAATAGGAGCTGGATTCATTCCTGAAGTAATGAAAGTCGATTTGGTAGATGAAATACTCCAAGTGAGGAATGAGGAAGCCATTGAAACAGCCCATCGCCTCGCAAAGGAAGAAGGAATCTTCTGTGGCATTTCAGGTGGCGCAGCAGCATTTGCAGCTATTCAAGTTGCAAAAAGAGAAGAGAATAAGGATAAACTGATAGTTGTTGTACTGCCTGATACAGGGGAGAGATATTTATCTTCAGTATTATTCAAAGAACTACATGAAAAGGCAACAGCGTTACAGGCTGCTTAGAAAGTAACTCCGGAAAAAAAAGAATTCTGAGGTGAGTGAAAGCATGCAAAGTCTAAACATTGTGCCTGAACGAAAGGCAACATTCTTTCACCCACCTAACGAATTGTTATTAGAATCAGGAGTGAAATTTGGTCCTATAACATTAGTTTACGAGACATACGGGCAATTAAATGAGGATAAAACCAATGCAATACTGGTTTTTCATACGCTATCGGGTGATGCCCATGCAGCTGGAAAAAATAGTCTGAAAGAAGATAACCTAGGATGGTGGGATGGCTTAATAGGCCCATACAAAGCATTGGACACAGAGAAGTTTTTCGTAATATGTGCTAATACTCTTGGCGGATGTAAAGGATCTACAGGCCCTAGCTCAATAAATCCTAAGACGGGTAAGCCTTATGGATCCAACTTTCCAGTATTCACTGTCAGGGATATGATCACAGTACAAAAAAACTTGATAGACCATCTTGGAATATCCAAGTTGTATGCAACTATAGGCGGCTCCATGGCAGGTATGGAAGTTTTAGACTGGGCAGTGGCATACCCTGATTCAGTCAAACATAGCATAGTTATGGCTACAGCTGCCTACCAGACTCCTCAGAATATAGCCTTCCATGAAGTCGGAAGAAGAGCGATAATGAAAGATCCTAATTGGAATAATGGAGACTACTACTCCGGACACCCTCCGGTTGACGGCCTTAGTATTGCCAGAATGATCGGTCATATAACATATCTCAGTGACGAGAGTCTTAGAAGTAAATTTGGTAGAAAGTTACAGGATAAGAAGGATTTCGGTTATGATTTAGAAGTCGAGTTCGAAATTGAGAGTTACCTAAAATATAAGAGTGAGTCATTTACAAAGAGATTTGACGCTAACTCTTACCTATACATAACACGTGCAATAGATTACTTTGACTTGGCCAAAAGATACGGGTCACTTATCCAAGCCTTCAAAATAACTAAATCTAATTTCTTATTGTTATCTTTCAGTTCCGACTGGTTATATCCACCTTCCGTACTTGAAGAAGCAGCAGAAGCGCTTAGAGCGAATCGAAAATCAGTCATACATAGAACGATATTATCAAATTATGGGCATGACTCTTTTCTTGTAGAACTGGACGAGGTCAGTAAGGTTCTAAAATGGTATTTTGAAGATGAGGAACTCGATGGTTGGAGGACCCAATCAATAAATCAACCTCTGAGCTGAAGACATGATCAATTCATTGTTTTATGATCGAGTTATCTCACACTAATCAATGTGGTGACCAGATGCGACTAATAATAATAGGTTTTGGTAACGTCGGAAGATCTTTTCTGAAAATGATTGGAGAAAAGAAAAAGAAAGGATCCAACAAATTCAACTCTGACCTAAAAGCTGTAGCTGTTCTTGATAGAAAAGGAGGAGCTGTAGATCCAAATGGTATTAATCCAGAAGAACTTCTAAAAATCGACGCCAAAGAAGGTACAGTTGCAGCCGCCCCTAATATCGGGCAATTCGGCCTTTCACCACTTTCCGCCATCAAAGAGATTGAAGCAGATACAATTCTAGAATTGACACCAACAAATCCTGTTAATGGTGAACCCGCCATCACTTACATAAAAGCCGCTATCAAAGAAGGTAAGAACGTTGTAACCACAAATAAAGGTCCACCTGCTCTTGCAATGAGAGCTATCGTGGATCTGGCTTCACGAAAAAATGTTGATTTCAGATTCAGTGGTACTGTAGGTGGTGGAACACCAATATTAGAATTTGTCAGACAAACTGTGGAAGTCGATGAAATTCTATCTTTAAAGGCGATATTAAACGGAACAACTAACTATATTCTATCAAAGATGTATGATGAAGAAATACCTATGAATGAAGCCCTCAAACAGGCACAACTAATGGGGTATGCTGAGAAAGATCCCTCCCTTGACATCAATGGAATTGATCCTGCATTAAAGTTGACAATAATCGCCAATTACGGTCTAAAAAGAAGATACGATTTCAAAGACATTAGGACTATAGGCATCACTGGTGTCAACCTTGATAAGATTCGAAAGGCTAAAAAAGAAAAGAGAAAAGTAAAACTCCTCTGTACAATAGAGAAAGACGCAATTATCGCTCCACAATCTATTGAAACGTCTGACCCAATTTGTGTAGATGGGTCGCTGAACTCAATTCAATTAAAAACAAAGCACATGGGAGAAGTTACATTAATAGGACCTGGAGCTGGAGGCTATCAAACCGCAACATCAATACTTAGCGACTTGTTAGCTATCGAAGGAACATCTTATTATCTTAACCAGAGTAGAATCCCTAACGTACATGAAGCCCTATCCTAATATGAAGTATCTAAAGTAACTGTCAATTATCAGTAGATACAGTGAATAAATTGCGACCACCATGCGAAACTGTAGTAAAGAAATCCTTACCCATCTTGAGATCTCTTATAATAAAAGAACTAATTGAGAAATACGACTTTTCACAAGTTGAAATAGCTAATAAACTTGGAATGACTCAAGCCGCAATAAGTCAACATGTTAACTATAAGAGAGGAATAAAAAAATCGACTAAACTGGAAATGTCATCCGAACTCAAAATGATGGCTCGTAAAATTGCAAAAGACATAGCTAAGAATAAACAGTCTGACTTTGATGTGACACCACATCTGTGTGATCTTTGTTTGGGGTATCGTGGAAAAAAGAAAACAAGATAAGTACATAGTATAGGTTTTAACGATGTTCTTCGAAGAACTTTGTTCAAGCGTCTTTACTGGAGATTAACGCACGCTATTATAACAATGTTAATTAAACGGACGATATCCTATCTAACAATACTCGTTTTCATAAAAATAATGAAAGTTTTCTGATGTGAAATTCACAGATGGATAATGAGATGAAAGAACATTGGAATGATGTTTACGAGTCTACAGAAGTTAAGACATTGGGATGGTATGAGGATAAGCCAACACTTTGTCTTCAATTATTAGCTAAATGCGATATAGAAAAATCTGATCCTGTCTTAGATGTGGGAGCAGGGGCATCCACATTTATTGATTGTCTTCTTGACGAAGAATATACCAACATTATTGCTACAGACATAAGTGAAATGGCTTTAAACAAATTAAAAGAAAGATTAGGAGTGCGAAAAGCATCTGAAGTCAAATGGATTGTCGATGATATTGCAAAACCAGCTTATGTATGTAAGTTAGAGAACATTGCTGTGTGGCATGATAGAGCCGTCTTACATTTCTTATTGGAGAAGGACCAGATACAAACCTATTTCTCAACATTGAAGAAAATTGTTAGAAATGACGGTTATGTCCTCATTGCTGCTTTTTCATTGAAAGGAGCGAAAAAATGTAGTGGGTTAGATGTGAAAAATTACGACAGTAACATGTTAACAGAAAACTTGGGAGAAGAATTCCATTTAATTGAACCTCTAAATCATGATCATAGGATGCCATCTGGCGATATTAGACCCTACATATACACTTTATTTCAAAGACAGCGATAAAGCGTGCACTAATCTGTCGTAACTATTAAGCATTGAACATTTCTATCGGACTTTGCTAGAAAAAAGAGTTGGGAGAATCCTAGTGCGCGCTAAAATTGGATGATCGAGCGCACACTAGAAGAACTTTCTGATTGCTGATACTAAGATTGCGAAACCAATCCATATCGCAATCACTGGCCAAAATGGAAAATCAAAATGCCACCATCCAAGTTCCTTCCCAAGCCAAATACCTGAACTAACTAGTATGATCAAACCGATCACACCCCAAAAGATCGCATCATCCCTTTGTTTTTTGGTCATTCCCTCTTTCATCTTATTCACCTCTTTCTCTTTGTTTGAGCAGATACCACTACTCTTCATCTCTAATATTACGCTTAATGATAATTCTGAATATACGATATTATCAGAATTTACTGATATTTTCGAATTATTTAAATAATCGGATTGTACATATATCGCTCGATAACATATGGTCTCTAAAGAAAAAGAACCCTCCTGTTGCGAGTCGCAAGATCAAGGGATGAGCTGTTGTAAGGTTGAGTCGATAATTGGTGTGGACGATAGAGGTCAGATTCTTCTTCCCAAGGACGTTAGGGATAAAGCAGGAATCAAACCTGGAGATAAGCTAGCTGTTGTAACTTGGGAAAGTCCAGAAAAAGCATGCTGCATTTCTTTGATTAAGGCTGAATATCTCACGGGAACAGTAAAGGGAATACTGAGTCCAATGATGAAAGAGACCGATACAAATGATTCAAGACGATCGAAAAGGAGAAGTTGAAATGGAAGATACAAAAATAAGGAAATCCGTTAGGGAAGGATATGCAAACATTGCTAGACGAGAAAGCTCCTGTTGTTCTCCTGTAAATTCTTGTTGTGCCCCTGCAGATTCTAATAATAAAGCTAGAGATCAAGCAAATGATATCAGCAAGAAGATAGGGTACTCAGAAGAAGAATTAAAGATTGTACCTGAAGGATCAAATTTAGGCTTGGGCTGTGGAAATCCAGTCGCTCTCGCTTCTTTAGAAGAGGGTCAAACAGTTCTTGATCTTGGTTCTGGTGCAGGTTTCGACTGTTTTCTCGCATCAAGAAAAGTCGGTGACAAAGGGAAAGTCATCGGAGTAGATATGACTCCGGAGATGGTTGAAAAAGCTAGAGGAAATCTCCAAAAGAATAATTATAAAAATGTGGAGTTCAGGCTTGGAGAAATTGAGCATCTTCCCGTTGCAGATAATTCTGTTGATGTAGTTATATCAAATTGTGTAATCAATCTCTCACCTGACAAAGCCAGTGTATTCAGCGAAGCTTTGAGAGTGCTCAAACCAGGGGGAAAATTGATGATCTCTGACATAGTATTGTTGAAACCCCTTCCTGACTCCATAAAACGTAGTGTAGAAGCTTATGTTGGTTGTCTTGCTGGCGCTGTTATGAAGAATGAATACTTAGACCTCATAGAGAAAGCGGGATTTCATCAAGTCAAAGTAATTGATGAGGCTCATTTCCCTGTGGAATTAATGGAGAATGATCCTACAACAGCAGCAATAATCGAGAATGTTGGAATATCGCCTGAAGAAATCAAGGGAGTAGGGGCTTCAGTAGTTAGTATTAAGGTCTCAGGGATTAAAACCACGCAAGACTGATGATCTAATATATTTCAATTATTCTTAAGAGAATATTCTTAACAGTGTAATATTAATACGTAATGAAGAATTAACATTGTTAACAAAAAGATAGGTGTAAGCGCGCGCACTTTGATAATCCTTAATGAGGTATCGCAATGGTAAAATCAAACATAGCCAAATCAGTTGTCATTTTCTTGCATGGATTCATCATATGGTCATTATGTGGTGCAGTAATAGGAGTCGGCATGAGTACAACTTCTCTTAACAATGCTCTAATAATCCATGCCATCGCTGCGCCTATCATAGCAATATCAATATCTGCAATTTATTTCAAAAAGTTCAACTACACTACAGCCTTACAGACAGCCGTAATCTTTGTCGCAACTGCGATTCTTCTAGACATTTTCATTGTTTCTATACTAATTATGAAGAGTTTTGAAATGTTTGAAAGCTTCTTAGGAACATGGCTGATTTTCATCTTAATCTTTATTGCAACCTATTTAACAGGTAAATATATTAGAAAAAATAACTGAACAATAAATCGGATAAGATTTCATTTATAACGTCAAAAAAATTATGGTGGATACTTGTTGAGTGAGAGTAATGCTAAAGGATGGTTTGCCAAACATACAGAGTCAGAAGCTAAAAAAGATGTAATGAAACTTTCTGAAAGAACCGGAGAATTAATCGGCATATTCTGCATCCTAATACTGATAATCTTCTTTATTACTCATCAAACATCCTCAACCGGATTCTTTACTTCAAAATTCGGTCGATTAGAACAGTTCCTATTGTATGGTTCATTATCTTTTGGAATAATTACCAGTATTGGAAAGATTATTGTGGGTCGAAAAAATGTAATTCGACCTCTGGAAGCTTTTGGAGCATTATTCAGCTTTATTGCACTTTTATGGCTGTTAGATGTTTTTCCTTTTGATTTCACTCATTTAACCGATATTCTTCCAGAGATTCTAAGATTGATCACTATATGGATTTCTAATGATATTGCGAAAATCTTTATGATAATAGGAATTGTCGGCAGCTTTGTGACCGCAATCTACATAATTGCTCCCTATGTTTCAATCCTTCGATTAGACAAACCAAATTAAACAATCATATGATAGCGTGCGCTAAATATTCTCATCTTCTAATCATAACTTTCAAGATTGTTTTTAGTGCGTGCTATGTGCACTATGGCGCACAAGTATTCATTTCATGAGTTAGGGTGAACTTTAAAAGAGTGTTTGATACTTTGCTGAAATCTCCATTGAATAGGCAAGATTCTAAATGGTGGTTCATGATGGTAAATCATTCACTCAGGATAGGACTTAGTTTTGGTGTGACCTCAGGTATAATTACTACTTTAGGATTAATGGTTGGTTTACATTCTGGGACACATTTGAAAATTGCAGTTGTTGGGGGAATCCTAACAATTGCTGTTGCTGACGCTTTTTCTGATGCTTTAGGAATACATATGTCTGAAGAGTCTGAGAGAGAACACACTGATAGAGAGATTTGGCAGTCAACTATCTCAACATTTTTCTTCAAATTCGTCTTTGCTCTATCGTTTATGGTTCCTATCTTATTGTTGGAGCTTCAGACTGCAATTATAGTGGCAGTGATTTGGGGATTGTCTGCATTATGTATTTTGAGTCTACATATTTCTAAAGGACAGAGATGGAGAAGATTGAAAGTAATGTTTGAGCATTTGGCTATTGCTTTGATTGTCATAGTCATTGCACATTATATTGGAGATTGGCTATCACTAACACTGAAAATCTAGAATATTTATTCAATAATCATTCTAATAGAAAAAAGGCAAGATTATGCATTGGATGTTTAATGAACAATGATATTAGACCTGTTGATCCCATTTTTTGCTATAGGTTTAGCTGAACTAGGAGATAAAACACAATTAGCGGTTATACTTCTATCCTCAAGAACCAAAGATCATCTACAACTATTGATTGGTATAGTTCTAGCCTTTGTGATTGTCGATGGTGTAGCAATCTTAGCTGGGTCTTTAATAACATATATTATTCCAATATCTTTTTTGAGAATTTTTTCTGGTGTTGTTTTCATAACGTTTGGTATTCTAATTTTAAAAGGTGGTAATGGGATATTTGAGGAACGTCTGCGTTTTAAAAGTGCATTTCTTTCAGGGTTTACGCTTATCTTCATTACAGAGTGGGGAGACAAAACACAGATAGCCGCAGCATTATTTGCATCAGAGTATAATTCCATGATGGTTCTAATTGGAACATTAGCATCATTAACTTTAGTGTCAATAGCAGCTATTTACCTTGGCAAATTAATTTCTAACAAAATAAATAGAAAAATGATGACTAGGATCGCAAGTATCACTTTCATAATAATTGGAATATCTTTTCTATTATTTCATTTCATTATGAGTTAGTGTATACTGAAAACATACCAACTCGAAAATAATGATCCTGTGAATGATCAATATCGAAACTAGAGTAAGGTAAGATTGAACACAAGAGAAGTAAGAATGAACCTGATGAATGAAAAAAATAAGTTACAAAAATTCTATCTTAAACATAAGGGTGGGTACCGGTTCCAATTTATTGGATGAAAAATAAATCATTACACGCTAATTTATCGGGATAGATTTGGTCTTTATGTAGTTTTTTTAACTTTCCTTTCAGCCCTAACTGCCAATAATATTGCTGCAATCGCAATTATTATGGCGACTATCGCTGTTATCTCAGCGAGTCCTAATCCTCCATCAGCAAGTTTGATCGGTGCTCCTGGTTGTGTTTGCTCGAGTTTGGCTTCCAAACGCATACGTTGTGCTTCAGCTCTCATTCTTACTAGATGTTCTTTCATAGGAGCATACCCTTCCCAGTGCATGTAATCTGCACTTTCATGGAATGAACCTTGGAACATTCGATTATGCCATTTCTCCAGCATAAGATAGAGATCTTGTTCTATTGGGGTTGGTGAATTATAGAATGCTAACATGAACGGATAATTATAGGGATATGATTCAGGCTTCTCTATAGTACCATCCTCGTATAATTCAGCGACAATTCTAACACCCTCAGCAAGTAGATGTATAGATTGTTTTGTCACTTCCTCATAATGATTGAATTGGTGATCTACATATGTTTGTGAATGACATCGGTAGCATATCTCAAGCTCACTTTCAATTATTTGGTTAAATTCTTCATCTGAAAGGGTAGCAATTCTCAAATCTTTGACAGCATCAAAAATAACGCCTGGCTGTCCATCTGGTGTGAGGACTCCAAGACCCTTAAGGACTTCAGCATTGTCTGTGGCCCATTCAGAATCCTCTTTGAGAGGTCCTACGTCTGGTCCAAGAACACCATAGAAGCGGTAAGCAGTTATCGCCTCATGGTTACCTCTATCCATGTGACAGGTGATGCAGACAGGAGCCTCATTAGGCCACTCTTCATTATAGGGATAATCCCAGACATACTCGTCTCCTCTTGTAGAATATATTACGCCATGTTTAGAACTCATGTACATCTCATATGTTGGATGGTCGAAACCCATATGACAGTTACTACATGCCTCAGGTTTTCTCGCTTCGATTATCGAGAAAGAATGTCTTGTATGACATGAATCACATTTTGATCCTGCAGTTGTTGCGACTCCCGGTGTATTTGGTCCCCAATTTGTCGTATTACCTGAGGATCCTATTCTATGACAGTAACCGCAACCTTTCCAAGTAATTGTCTCATCAAGCTGTAATACATTTCTTGCGATAACATCACCCGAAAGCCAAGCGAGATGATGTTTACCTTTAATGAATTGTTCAACTTGTGTTTGATGGCATGTTTTGCATTGCTGACCAGTAGGCCAGATAAGGGCTTCATGATTGGATCCATGACATGAATCACAATAAACGGAATTCATGCCATGTTCACTCTGGTTCCATTGGACGAAGATGTTGGGGGTAACCTGCCTATGGCAACCAAGACATTCTTCACCAGAGTATGTTTTCTGCGCTTCTACAAATAATGGATCTGAATCAAAACAATCTGAGCCAGCAGTCTGAACATTCAGAGGTACATTATAACTTGAAATCATAATTTGTGATATTAATAATGTAATTGCTGCAATAGATAGCCCTCTAAAAATAATGCTCTTATTATGGTTAAACCATTTTCCAGCGAATTTGAATATGAAGAAACATCCTCCAAGAAGAATTGGCACAAATGCTAGAAGATTTCCAGATTGTTCTACTCCTACAACACTACAGTTCAGATCACATATCATCTTAAGAGTGATATTTCTTAGACCATGATCCATAACCAAAGATAGTGAAGCTAACGATAAGATCACAAATGAGACCATAAACGCTGGTCTATGTCTAAGGTTCAGACACTTCACCGATACTAGAATAAAGGTAAGAAGTTAATAAAACATATACCTCATGAGCTCATTATACTTTGCACTACAATCTCTAGCCAGCTAAATACTATATTATAATATCATGAAAGATAAATAGCAACATGTCGGTCAACTGTCGTGTACTATTTTACAATTAAATAAAATGGAAGATGTTGAGATGGGTGATACGCAATCTAAAGAGAACGTATTAGATGTTAGGGGTACAATCTGCCCTTATCCACAACTCAAGACAAAAGTTGTATTGGATAAACTGGGTCCCGGAGAAAACCTGAAAATATTGCTCGACGATCGAGAATCTGCAAACAATATTAGAATTGTCATAGACCAACTTGGTGACACTATTCTTGAAACCACAGATGAAGATGAAGAGATCACTATGTTGATTCAAAAGTCCAAACGTGATTTCAAATCTTCTTTAAAGATGAAACTTTCAGAATAAATCGACAGCTAAAGAGTCAGTATTAATCATAAACTTTATAATTTCATCATCAGTAAAGTAAAGAATTTCATCAAACTTTAATAACTCAAGATGTTACTTAGGCAGAAAAGAGCTGTAGAGGCTGAAGGAAAAATAAGGATCGAAATCTACGCCCTTATATATGACGGAGAAAACTCTTCAGCAAACTCATATGATGTATGAGATGGTGTCTACCAATTGAGTGAAACTAAAACTGCAATGCCCGAATGTAACTGGTGCTCTCGAACAATAATCCCAGGAGAAGCCGCTGTAAAATTCCAATGCCCAAACTGTGGTGACGTAGAAGTCTGGCGCTGTGAAAAATGCAGATTATTCGGTAGAGATTACAAATGCCCCAAATGTGGAAATATCGGACCATGAGGAACAAATAGATGGCCAAAGTCTTAGCATCTATCAAAATATTTCCAGCTGACACGTCAACCGATCTATCAGAACTCAAATCGAAAATAGAAAAGAAACTGCCAAAGGATGCAACTATTATTGCATCAAAAGAAGAGCCGATTGCCTACGGTCTAGTAGCATTAATTGTAAATGTTGCGATGCCAGAGGAGGTCAGCGGCAAGATGGATGAGGTCGAGGAAGCGTTAAAATCTACCGAAGGTGTCAGCGAGATACAAGTTGTGAATGTTACGAGAGTTTAAACTAACTATTATTTGTTACTTCAAGTAACATTTATATTTGTTACCTGAGTTACTACATGTAACCAGGGCCGTATACAATGTACATGCAACTCGGATCCACTGCAAAGAAAGCCGAATCAAAACACATTAGCAGCTATCAGAATTTCCAAGAATGGATAAACAATGCTTCAGAAGAATCTGAACTAGAAAGATTTCAAAAATATCATGGAATAATTGACCTATTCAACAGCGGAATCAACCAAGTATACGTCAACGCTCAAGTCAGGTTCCTGCCCGATGAACTCGGAGCAGTACTGGATATTTGCGGTTTAGATGATCAAAAATTTACTGCTGTTATCTGTGAAGCTGGAATAGATCAAGAGTCATTTCTTGAACTCTTTGAATTGCTGAACAGATCATCAAATATTGAGGAAATATGGGTATATCCCCTCAACGAGCACAGCCGCAGAATATATAAACGTGCAGTCAAGCCACAATCCAGAAACCGAGTAAAAATTGGAAGAGGAACCATCGATCATCTGGACGAATTCCTAAAAGATACATTAGAAACAATAGATCTATTTGAGAGTCGAGCCAGAAGAATGATGCTATTCTCAATGCTTGAGAGCCCAAGAGAAAAGAGATATCTTAGGGAATTCATCAATCCTAAGCTACTATACGAGAATCTCGACCTTCTCAGAAGAATGAATCTGATAGAAGAGGTCTCAGAGCAAGTATACGGTCTAAGCAAACAAGGAGAGATCCTAATGCAGGAATACCTCCACTTCCTGGATAGAATAAGAAGGTCAATTAACAATTTTGAGGAGGAACAATAAATTAAATGAAATTGAATATTCTAAATAAAATCAAGCTTGAAAATCAAATCAAATTTATATTTGTTAAAGGTGTGAGTATGACTATTAGCAGGGCTATCGGCTCTAATCAACTAAAAATGGAGATTGCATAAATGGTTAAAGACGGAATCCAATTAAGAGTCGCAGATGCAAGGCAAAGAGATGTAGGTCACGGAAAGGTCAGAATAGACAATGAAACTATGAAAAAACTCAATTCAACCGCTGGAGACTTTGTGGAAATACATGGGAAAAAAGTCACAACAGCAGTAGTATGGCCTGCATACACAGAAGATCAAGGCCAAGACACAATCCGTATGGATGGACTACTCAGACGTAACGCCGGTGTCGCATTAAACGAATACATCAATGTTAGAAAAGCAGATGTTAAAGAAGCCCAGAGCATAATCTTCTCACCCACAGATGTCCGACTAAACATAGATGAAGAATTCGTGAATTTTGTTAAAAGACGATTTATGGATATGCCCTTCGTCGAAGGTGACACGGTAATGCTATCAATATTCGGAAGCGCCGTGCCACTGATCGCTACCAGAACAAAGCCCAAAGGTGCAGTCAGATTAACAGAAAGTACAATAATCCAAGTTCTTAGCGAGCCAGCACCCGAACGAAAAGGCATCTCATTGGTCACCTACGAAGACATTGGAGGTCTACATGGACAGATACAAAGAATACGTGAAATGGTTGAACTTCCTCTAAGACATCCGGAACTATTCCAGAGACTAGGAATAGACCCTCCAAGAGGTATCTTCCTATATGGCCCACCAGGATGCGGCAAAACATTACTTGCAAAAGCAGTTGCAAACGAGTCAGATGCAAACTTCTATGTGATCTCCGGACCCGAAATCATGTCTAAATTCTATGGTGAGTCTGAAGCAAGACTCCGAGAAATATTCCAGAAAGCACAAGAATCGGCACCAAGCATCATATTCATCGATGAGATGGATGCAATCGCACCAAAAAGAGAAGATGTCACTGGTGAGGTTGAAAGGCGAGTAGTAGCCCAATTACTATCACTTATGGATGGGATGGGTTCAAGAGAAAATATTATAGTGATAGGAGCAACAAACAGACCTAACGCAATAGATCCAGCATTACGTCGACCTGGACGCTTCGATAGAGAGATAGAGATCGGAGTACCCGATAAGAAAGGAAGGCTTGAAACTCTACAAATACACACTAGAAACATGCCTATGTCAAATGACGTCGACTTCAAGAAACTTGCAGATATGACTCATGGATACACCGGTGCAGACGTAGCCGCATTATCCAGAGAATCAGGAATGAAATGTCTAAGAAGATATCTACCAGAAATAAATTTAGAAGACGAAAGAATTCCCCCAAACATTCTTGACGAAATGCAAGTCACGATGCAAGATTACATCAATGCATACAGAGATATAACACCGACGGCAATGCGTGAAGTCTACATCGAAGTACCATCAGTCCACTGGAACGAAGTAGGAGGCCTTGAAGGAGTTAAATCAGAACTCGTTGAGGCTGTAGAATGGCCAATAAAAAGTCCAGAAATGTTCAAAAGAATGGGAATCAGACCGCCAAAAGGAATAATGCTATTTGGACCACCGGGATGTGGCAAAACCATGCTCGCAAGAGCTGTAGCCACAGAGAGCGAAGCCAACTTCATATCAATAAAAGGTCCAGAGATCTTCTCAAAATGGGTTGGAGAGAGTGAGAAAGCAATCCGAGAAGTATTTAGGAAGGGGAGATCCGCATCACCTGCAATAATCTTCTTCGATGAGCTAGATGCCGTTTCTCCAAGAAGAGGGATGGGCGGCGCCGACTCTGGGGCATCAGAACGAGTCATCAGCCAATTACTGACAGAACTTGATGGAATAGAATCTCTAGAAAATGTCGTCGTAATAGGAGCCACAAATAGGCCTGATATAGTAGATCCAGCCATACTTAGGCCTGGAAGATTCGATAGACTAATCTTCGTACCGTCTCCGGACAGTAAGACGATAAAACAAATATTCAAACTACATACTGAAAAAATGCCTCTCTCAGTTGATGTTGATTTGGATGAAGTAGTAAGATCAGCTTCCGGCTACTCAGGTGCTGATATAGAGGCCATATGCCGTGAAGCTGCAATGAATGCCTTACGAAGAGACCAAACAACAAACGAAGTAACATTATTCGACTTTAAAGAATCAATGGCCAAGATCAAACCAAGTCTCACAGCAGACATGAATTTATGGTATCAAAACTTTACAAAGAGATATACACGTGAAAGAGCTGCAATACCTGTAACATAGGAGAAAAAATAAAATTGGAAAGCGTTTGGGCACCCCACACACTCCAAACAGAAATAGTAACAATGCTTCAGAAGAAAGGAGCGATAGCCGACACAGATCTTCTTAAAGAATTGAAAGATTCCTATGGAGATGTAAGCTTCAGAGAAGTAAATCGGGCACTGATGAAACTAGAACTTATAGGAATAGTCAGGGTCTCAAGGCTTCTTAAAAAGAAAAGAAGGGTTGAGTTAGTAGAAAGCAAATCCCGCTAAATGACTGCTTTCAATTAACTCCTTTTTTTCATCTTTAAAATATAGGATATACTATTCTCCGATGGTGTGGACTTAGCTAGTTAAACACAATTCTGAATCAATAAACTAAGTAGAAATGAGAAACTATCTTAGGCAACTTCATGGCGTCTATATAATGCAGGGCTCGTGGTCTAGCGGTTAGGACGCCACCCTCACATGATCTATCATAAGTAAGATCTGAAATCGGTGGAAGTCCCCGGTTCAAATCCGGGCGGGCCCACCTAAATAATTAAGCGAGTGCTTAAGGTGGTAAAATTTGTTTATATCTTAAGAGGTTCCTTGTAACGGTTTTCTCGGGAAAATTCTTGTTTCTTAAGTAGTGCTCAGAGTTATATGTTCGGTAAAACCTAGTTCGCTTCTTGATTAAAGTGTAAACTCGGTGTATGTTGTACTGTTTTCCACCTAGTAGAGTGTGATAGTTCTGTTAGTTGTATGGCGAAGAAGAATTAATTTTATGGTGTGGCGGTCTCACAGATGAGTTATGCAATTCGTAGGCTGTTGAAACCAAAGAAACCCAATAAGCCAGAAGTCTTAGAGATTAGTGATTTGCCAACTTGGCTTGACCAACACACGAGTCCTATGCTAGATAAATTCAAGCGTGAAACAAGAACAATTCTAGCAGACATTGACAGATCAATATTGAACATGAAAGTAACAGCGCAAAAATTAGCTTCCAGCAGTTCGGATCCTGAGACCCGAGGTCAAGAGAGATATATTATGCAATTTGCAGAAAATATTTTATCTGCACTAGATGAGATTCAACTTCCAGATGACCTGAGCTTTGATCATGTACAAGCAATGTATGAAGAACTGACAAAAGCCCTTAAAACTCCAAATCGTACGAGACAAAATAAAATTCTACGATTGCATTCTAGTTTCAAACCACTCGTCAAAGATTTTGATTCCGAATTCAAGAAACTATTTGGACTATCCGTTAAGCTAGCACAAGTCCTAAAAAATAGTGAGCCCCTTGCCCAACAGATTAAGGTGATTCGTAAAAATAGCGAGAAGGCTATTGAGATTCTAGAAAGACCGAAACAAATGAGAATAGAATTGGGCAAAGCTGAGGAACGGATAAAACAACTAAATGCACAATTAGAAGAAGTGAATCTGCAGTTCAGCAAGATGAGAGGTAAAGATAAGTTCAAGGAACTAGAAAAAGTTCAGACAGATATTCAAGAGATTAAGATAGAACTTTCAAAATTTCTGGACCCTTTTAACAAGCCCCTGCGGAAATTAGTCAAGTCAGTCAGTGAGGAGAAAATTACACTACGGCCTGAAAGCATGGTCACTCTTCGATACTTCGTTAAAGATCCTAACTACGCAGTTCTTGAGGGCAATGACCTGACTCAGGTATCATTACTACTTCACGATGTGAAATATTTACTTGAAGATGGGAAGATCACATTAGATAAGAAAAAAGAAAGAAAAGTATTGGATACAATTAAGCTTGTACAAGACGGCTTCCTTGAAAGAATTCGTCAAGAATTCGAACATCTCAGAGAAAAAGAGAAACGGGTTATGTCAACATCTGAAGCCAATAAGTTTGCTGAAAATAACCAGAAATTAGACCTCTCAAAAAGAAATATCGAAAAGGAAATTGCTGAATTAAAGCAATCTAGTTCAGGATTTGAAGTAAAAATATTCGAACTCCAAACTGAGTTTAGGGAGCGATTACATATGCTAGAGGAAAGGATACGGGCTTTACTTGGGGCGAACATTTCCATACTAGCTAAGTGAACTTTTAAACAATATCTGCATGGTAGCTTTGAAGGGATTTGACAACTGATTTGCCCTCACGGTAGGCTGCGATTCCTTTAGCGGCAGCCAAAGCAGCCTGTAACGTTGTGATATAAGGTATCCTATGTCGAATAGCTGCCTTCCGTATGTATGAATCGTCATGTATACTCATTTTTCCAGATGGAGTGTTAATGACGAGTTGAATATCGCCATTCTCTATGGCGTCAGTGATATTTGGCCTACCTTCGTGCTCTTTGAGTATGACCTGTGATTGGATACCTTCATCCTCTAGGAAAGTGTGTGTACCAACTGTGGCCCTAATGCGGAATCCAAGGTTCGATAGTTGTCTTGCTACCTCTAATACTGCAGGTCGATCGTTTTCTGAGACAGTAATAAACACAGTGCCTTCAGTTGGAAGGGGCAAGACCGCCTCTTGTGCTTTCCAAAAAGCTAAGCCAAATGAATTAGCGATGCCAAGTACTTCACCTGTTGATTTCATTTCCGGTCCAAGCACTGGGTCTACTTCAGGATACGCATTGAACGGAAAAACAGCTTCTTTTACTCCAAAATGCGGGATATGACGATTCTTCAAATCGAGGTCTTTAATTTTTTTACCAAGCATAAGTTCTGTAGCTAAACGTGCCATTGGAATATTACACACTTTAGAAACCAATGGAACCGTTCTAGAAGCACGCGGATTAGCCTCCAGTACATAAACAACATCTTTACAGATGGCATACTGGATGTTCATAACTCCAACAACATTGAGTTCTCTTGCAATGCGTTTTGTATATTCTGTAATTGTGTCAATATTTTTCTTGGTTAAACTTACTGGAGGTATGACGCATGCAGCATCACCGGAATGGACACCAGCATATTCAATATGTTCCATTATGGCTGGAATGTAGACGTCTTGTCCATCTGAAAGCGCGTCAGCTTCGGTCTCAATAGCGTTTTCTAGGTATCGATCAATGAGAATAGGTCTGTCTGGAGTAACCCCAACAGCTTCGGCAACGTAAATTCTCAATTCTTCTTCGTCGTGTACAATTTCCATTCCTCGTCCTCCTAGCACGTAGGATGGTCGAACCATAAATGGGTACCCGATGCGGTCTGCCACAACAAGAGCTTCATCTAGAGTAATAGCGGTACCTGATTCTGGCATGGGGATTCCGTATTCTTTCATCATTTGGCTGAATCGGCCACGATCAGAGGCGATATCT
>Ga0154710_112_pt7 | contig 21535 bp, 23 predicted proteins | sample Rifle2008BG13ft_FD_105570 | JGI IMG/M metagenome (GOLD analysis project Ga0154710, IMG submission 105570) | Candidatus Bathyarchaeota archaeon RBG_13_38_9
CCCGCTGTTAATTGGTTATATTCTAGATATATTCGGATTGGAGAGGATAGAGGAAGGCGTAAGGGTATACTCTTCGGCATCATACGAACTTGGTTTCATGGTTTGTTTATTCTCCTTGATCTTTGCGACTGGGATGATTTTTTTCATAAAAAATAAAAAAACTCGGTACAATAGTTGAATCGTCATTTTATCAAGTATTTGAGATAGAGCTCTTACCAAGTATACTTGGAAAACGAATCTAGATTTATATTCTGGTGATGTATGACTTATTCTAATCGGTTGAGGTTAATTTCATGCCTGCAGAAATTACTGATGAAGAAGTTTTCATGAAAATATCAGAATCAGCTATCGAATGTCGTGTGAGAAGATCAGGTGAATCTGTAAAATTGAAACTCAGGACCCCAAAAAAGCTCTATACCATGAAAGTAGTTGGAGCTAGAGCCGAAGAAATCATAAAGAAATTGGCTTGTGAGATAGTAGAAGTATAATAAGAATTCTACCCTCCGTGGGCAGTAGGGATAAGTGTTAGGGTATCCCCATCTAAGAGATCTGTATTAAGCCCCTCAAGAAGGCCTATCTCAACTTCATTTATCAGTATAATCATGTTAGGCCTTGAATTCGCGATAATATTCTTACCCAAGATCGATTTCATACGACTTGAATTTACAGCTAAACTCTCCAATAATTCGCCAACATTTATTGATTCGGGAGCTTCGATTTCTTGTTGCTCTTTCCCTGCAGCCCATTTTAGGGTGCCCAAGAGTTTAATCTTGATTTTGCTCAATATAGTGCCCTACATGGTAACTTCTTGAATCAATTATTCGGTCATATCTACATTATAACTTATTTTGAATATGGAGCACATACTAATTAGATTTCTCTAGATGAAATTAGAAAAGAAAAATAGGGAAATTTTCTGGAGGTCAGCGAGCGTTATCCTAGTTGCTCTGTAATAATCTCCAGTTGTATTTTATGAACTATATTTTAAAGAATTCATGGACAGTCGGTAGTTTAACTACTTTTAGAGAGAATAATCTCCATTGTCGAGACTGCTCTCGTACCGCCCTCTTCCATGCTTATCTCTTCGGTGTCAATAATTACTTTCTCGACTTTTAGACTCTCCATGAATCTTCGCCGCGTTATCTCAGCGACATCGACAGCGGTTGTTATGGCTTGCCCTCGAGCTTTAAGAGTGATCTGCTTTGTTTCTCCGCTCCCAAAAAGGGTAATTACAGCCAAAACATAGTTCATAACTGGCTTTCGCCCTATGAATACTGTATTAGGTTCCTTTGACATTCTATTATGTTCCTCCAATGAATTTTTGGTAAAAACCCTATGTCCTATTCTCGATATTTAAACAATTTTCCAAATATGCACGCTTTTTAACGTACACGCGAGCCTTTTTCCTCTTCTGGAGGAGCAACAGCGGCTGGGGCCATCATGTGCTCTTTCCGATGTGCCTCAACGCGTTTAAGCCCTGTCAAGTACCCAGCAATCTTGTTTCGCATTTTTTTAGTTCTTGTGTCGAGATATTGGTCAACTATTTGTTTGTTCTTCTCGAAGTCTATCGCTATCTCATCGTTATGTAGCTGCATAAGTTCCTCTGCAGTCTTCTTAATGATGTATGATCTAACTTTACCCAATTATTTTCATCCAGCCTAATTCGATATTCGCATAAGAATAAATATCAATGCTAAAAACATTTAGGGTCGCCATAATTCTAAGAATTTCGAGTTTTTCTGGTCTTAAGGCCATAGTTAAACGCTAGATTTTAAGTCCATAGAAGAGCTGTGACGCTTCTTAGAAAATTCTTAAATATTAAACGAATTCTTGGAAATTAATAGGGAACTAAATTGACAGAAAGTGAACTTTCTACAGCCGCCATACATAGGCTCATAGAAAAAGCTGGCGCAGCAAGGGTTGGTGATGGAGCCGTAGAAGCATTGAGAGAAATCTTAGAAAACATTGCCATACAAATAAGCAAGGATGCAATTGATTTCGCTACTCATGCACGAAGAAGGACAGTAAGAGGCGAAGATATTAAACTCGCAGCAAAAAGATTTCACCAAAACTAGCTAGGTAGACTATGACTAAGTGAAAAACAAGCAAATTATCTTTGGCACAAATATTTTCTAAGACTCGCCATTGTTAATTGCTGTGCTCCGGTCGTATAGTCCGGTCAAGCTAGCCGAAAGTATGACGGCCTCTCGAGCCGCCGACGCGGGTTCAAAAGCGGATATTAATACTGCTGAAAATCCCGCCCGGAGCACCAAGAACCATTGAGGGGATTAGATTAAGCACATCAATAGTAATCACTGGTACACCCGGTGTAGGAAAATCAACAATTTCAAAAATTATCGCTCAGAGACTACCAGGAATCCATATAGACTGTGGAAGAATCGCATTCAATGGAGGAATGACACTTGAATATGACAAAAAAAATAAAACCCATACCATCGACGAAAAACTGCTATCCAGAGGACTGAAAGAAATCATCACCAAACATAATTCTCATATCATATTGGAAGGCCATTTTATACCAAGAATATTTGGATTCAAACCAAAACGAGTCTTTGTTTTAAGATGTCATCCAAGAAAAATAATAGATAGACTCAAAGAAAGAAACTATTCAAAAAGAAAGATAGCTGAAAATGTTGCATCAGAAATACTGGATTTCTGTCTAAAAGATGCAATAAAAGTATTTGGCCGAACTAAAATATTTGAGATAGATAACTCGAAGAATAGGCCAAATTTAATGGCGTCCATGATTTTGAGCATGTTAGACGGGAAGATTCAGAAAAAATCTAAACATATCGACTGGATTTCAACACTAGAAAAAGAAGAAAGTCTACAAGAAATCCTGGAATATATAGAGAACTGATTAACTCAACTTATCATCATAGAATTAGATATAAGGAAAACCTCTTTGAAACCTATACAGAAAAGATGTGCAATAATTCAATGTCCAAGGTGTGAGTATCTTCAACTGATCTATTTAGACACCAAATCACATCGATGTGTCTTTTGTGAAAGCACTATCAAGATGAAAGGGTCAAGAGTAAAGATATTGCATATCTCAAAATCTCCACGTGACGCATCAATGGTTCTAATGAAGCTCAAACAAGAAAAAGCTCGATCAAAGTAGCTTATGAGTTTGCTTGATCTTATGGTAAAGTGATAAAAGGTAGACAAATGTATTTAAATGTCGGTTATACTCAGATGTCGTCAGTCGCAGAAAGAAGATTTAGAGAAGAACTTTCTCTATTTATCCAAAAACCAGTCACTGTTCATACGACACTGGAAAAGACGTATACGGGTACGTTACAAGGCATAGATGCCGAAACTCTCAACATATGCTTAGCCAATGCGAAAGATGAATCAGGGAAAGAAATTGGTAGACTATTTATAAATGGGCGGACAGTGCTTGAAATCTTCGGAATCGAAATGCCTTTTGATCTCCGAGGTTTTGCTACAAGGCTTGAGAGAGTTTTTCCAAAAATGGTGAAAGTTGTTGATGAAGCAGGAGTAATAGTGGTAATGGATAAAATACGTGTCACAGAGAAAGGATTAATCGAGGGAAGAGGACCTGCAGCAGAGCGCGTTCAGAAGGTCTATGAAGAATTCAATCGTGAGAGACAAAAATCTAAGTAAATTACTAGCTTATTTTTTTGCCTGTACACAGAATATCTATTGGCGTTTCTAATCCTTTTAATAGCATCATCAAGAATTAAGATTCATATCCAGAAATTTACATTAAAAATTTAACGGTCACAAATTTTGTGTTATTAAACTCTTAATCTTTTTTCAAATCTAATTAATTTCATTTAAATCAAATGGGTCCAATAGAACTTCACAAAAAATGTCATGGTAGGCTCAAAAGATGAGACATGAATCACTTTTCAGAAAAGATCATGTTTTTGAAATAAGAGAAAAAGATCTTCTCGGCAGAATAGGAAAGCTTCATACCAAGAACGGTACATTGGAAACACCTTATTTATTTCCCGTTGTTCATCCAATACATCACATAGTATTGCCAAAAGAAATTCAAGAAATTGGATTTCAAGCAGTAATGACAAATGCTTTCTTGGCAAGGAAAGCTTTCGGTACCGACCCAGGAAAAAAAATTCACGAGCTTCTCGATTTCAATGGAATAGTCGCGACTGATAGTGGAGCTTATCAGATATTAATTTATGGCGGGATAGAAACGACGCAGATCGAAATTATAAGATTTCAAGAACAAATCCGTTCCGACATAGCGGTCATTCTAGATGTGCCAACAGGGCTAACTAATGACCGAGCACATGCAGAGAAGACGGTCAAATTAACTTTACAAAGAGCTGATCAAGCTATGGAAAGTATTCTAGAACATGATATTCTATGGGTTGGACCAATACAAGGTGGTCTAAATTTGGACTTAGTCACAGAATCTTCTAAGTATATGGATAAAAAAAATTTCCCAATTCTAGCATTGGGAAGTCCAACACAGATTATGGAGCAATACATGTATCGTCAACTAATCAATATGATCTTGACATGTAAAACGTGGATAAAGCCGAGTAAACCTCTTCATCTCTTCGGGGGAGGCCACCCTTCCATGTTCGCGCTCGCTGTTTCTCTAGGGTGTGATCTTTTTGATTCTGCCTCTTATGCGATATTCGCTAGAAATAATAGATATCTGACTCCAAATGGAACAATCAGGTTTGAAGATCTTGAGTATCTACCTTGTTCCTGTAGCATATGTAGAAAATTAGATGTGAAAGATATCCGCGATTTTCCGAAAGAAAAAAGAGTTAGAGCTCTAGCGATTCATAATCTCAATGTTTGTTTAGAAGAGTTGCGAAGGATCAAGCAGAGTATCCATGAAGGAAGACTTTGGGAACTAGTTATGCAAAGGGCAAGAGCCCATCCTAGACTCTTTGAATCAATCTATGAACTGAGAAAATATCGTGGCCTTTTGGAAAACTATTCGTCTATCTCAAAGAAGAAAGGCATCTTTTTCTTCGATCACTTAGACTACATTAGACCTGAAATTTATAGATTCAGAAAACGTTTGATAGAGGAATTCACTCTACCAGCTAAATCCAAAATTATGATACTTATACCCCCTCCTTTCACCAAACCCTATGAAATGGATAAAAATCTAAAAAAAATGAAAGAGATAATCAAAGAACGAAAAGACGTGCATATTTGCATCTATGATGTGCCTTATGGGCCAATCCCCATTGAGTTAAGCGACGTATATCCAATAACACAAACAGAGACTGCCAATACCGATAATTTGCTTGTCAGATTGGATGTTGAAGAATCATTAACACAATATATGAAGAAAATAAAGTGTAAAACGGTCGTTTTACATGGCTCAGATCAGGTTTGGTCAAGAGAAATGGTCCTCAAGCTTCGAAAACAGTGTCAACAAGCAAAAAGTAAGATGTGCATCTCCTATTATGGAGACGATATGTGGAGTAAAGATGCAATGCTGAAACTGAATTCTACATTAAACTCTCGCAAAATTAAACGTGAAAAGCGATCAAGTATATGTCATAGAAAAAAATTATACGAACATGCCTTGAAGTGATTTATGTGTCTGTTTCATTCTATGCTCGATCTCAACTTCAATATCTTTTGCGTCTTTTTCTAAATCTGAGACATTGACTTTCATGTTATATGTTTTACAGATTGTTCTTATTGCAACTGCGGCGGCAGCGGGATCAGGTCTTGTTGATGATGCATATGGAAGAAGAGCTAGAGCTGGAAAGCTATGTATCTCAAATTCACTAAGCATTATGGCCAATGGGCCATATACAAAGAGTTCTTCTTCAAGTCGGAGTGAATTAAGAGACTTGTTTTTGGAAGGATATGTCTTAGTAGTTACAATTCTGAGATTTGATTTCTCACTTTTATAGCTCGCATCTAAGCCGCCTATCATGACCGCGTCTTTGAATTTTTCCTTGATAACCCATGAGGCTAGTGTTTTGAGGAATTCAGCTTCTTCACTCTTATGTGGTGAGAATTCTAATTTAGCAATGATTATTTTATTTTTTTTATAGAGCTCGAAAGGTGTGACAATAGCATCATGAGTTGAATTGATGAAAGGGGGAGGTTTTTCAACCTCTATGAATCCAATTCTTTCAGCATGCAAAGCATGAACTAGAAACGAGGTAGAAATATAGCCTGTCTCTCCAATCCCGTGGAAGCCAGTGATGAATGTCTTCCCTTTGAAATTTTCATCATTGACTTTTATGTGAACTGTCATCTTCAAAACCGATAATTTGTGACCCCAAAAGGTAAACCTATCATTAAAATATTTCTAAACCTGTTATTACCGGGTATAAATGCCCATTTCTGCGAGTTGTTTAAGTGTAACTTCTCATAGTGATGAACCAAAAAAAAATTGAAAGTGTAGATGTTGAATATTCAATTTCTAGGAGCATGCAGAGAAGTCGGCAGATCAGCTGTCATAGTTGAAGCTGGCAAAAATTGTTGCCTTTTAGATTATGGTGTAATGATGAACCATTCCGTAAGATTTCCAGTTCATATATCTCCCAAAGACTTAGATGGGATTTTTCTCTCTCATGCACATCTGGACCATAGTGGACTTCTCCCGCTATTCTATTTGAGTAAGCGCCTTCCTTTATATGGAGTGGAACCAACATTCGAATTCACTAAACTATTGATTAAGGACTTCATTAAAATCAGCGGTTATTTTCTTCCATATGAATATGTTGATCTTGAAGTAATGATGGAACATTGCATTCCTGTGAACTATAGGAAAGAATTTGATTTCAAAGGAATCAAAGTTAGTTTCTTAAACGCAGGGCATATCCCTGGTAGCTCTCAGATTCTCATAGAGGGAGATGGTAAACGGGTTCTATATACTGGTGACTTTAATCCAAATGAAACTAGAACACTTGGATCAGCTGATGTTGATTATGGCGATTTAGATGCTGTAATTACTGAGTCAACTTATGCGATGGAAGATCATCCTAGACGGATTGATGTGGAAAAAGAATTTGTCTCCAACACGATTGAGATCATAGAAAACGGTGGAACTGTATTGGTTCCAGCATTTGGAGTAGGAAGATCCCAGGAGATTGCTACTGTTCTTGCAGCTCACAATTTTAAATATCCGGTATTTATGGATGGTATGGCATTATCGGCCACTGAGATCCTAGGGAATTATCCCAGATCATTGAAAGATAGTGATCTCTTTGAAAAAGCTGTGAAGAAAACTAAATGGATCAATTCATGGAATGATAGAAGAAAGGCTGTCAAGACTCCCTGTGTAATTATCTCGCCTGCTGGTATGCTTAAAGGTGGAGCTGCGATTTTTTACATGCAAGAAATAGTTAAGAGAAAGAATAATGGAATTTTCTTAGTAAGTTTCCAAATACCTGGAACTCCAGGCAGTATACTTTTAGAAAAAAGAACGTTCATGATTCAAGGCAGATCCAGAAAAGTTGAAGCGAACGTTCAGAAATTTGATTTCACATCTCATGGTGGACGTAGTAACACTCAAGAAATTCTTTCAAAATTTGATAGTAAGACGAAGGTCTTCACCATCCACGGAGAAGAAGTAAATTGTGTCAAGCTAGCAAGCTGGGCGAGTAAAGAACTTGGTCTGGAAGCTCATGCACCTAATCCTGGAGAAAAATTTACGATTTAATCTCATATCAAACAAAATTTTCTAGAATAAATTTTTCAAGCTAATATTAATCCTTATAATGACTCATTTGGAAACCATATGACTTTAACAGGATATTTCCGATCATAACAAGTTCACAAAAAAGAGATATGATGGATTTGACAAATGTAAATAGAACTGATATTAGGTTAGGAAATCTGAAACCTCAAATCTGGGTTATATTTCTTGCAGGTATTCTATCATATTTCCTTGTTCAAACAGATAGCTACTATGAACGACTAACCGTCTTTCCAGAGACTACAGTTGGTGCATCACTAAATTCTCTTCTTTTCGTCATTGCCTTATTTATAATTGCTACTATTATCTACTTGATCGTAAAACGTGGGCGACTCTCGATTCTCAAATATGTTTTGAGGTTTTCATTTATTTTATCCACTTTTCTCTTAACAAATTGGTACATCTCAAAGATTGTTCACTTTTCACATGCAGAATTTTTTGTCGATTCTCTCTCATTAATCATATCGATATGTCTCACCATATTGGTTTGGTTCACAGTTTATCGAAGAAAAGGGATTATCCAGACTTTAACTATAGGAGCGATAGGTTCCCTTATAGGTACTTTCTTAGCATTTTCTATACCCTTGCTGTCAGCCACTATACTCTTACTGGCCTTGGTGATATATGATGTTCTTTCAGTATACAAAGGTCCTATCGGAAAATTATCCGAAAGTATTCATCTTAGTGAATTCACTGGAGCAGCTTTTACATTTGAAGATGTCACTATTGGAATGGGCGATGTGGTCTTCTATTCAATGCTAGTATCCATGGCGTTCAAAAACTTTGGTATATCAATATATGTCATATCATCTCTAGGAGTCTTACTTGGAGCTTATTGGGGAATGCGAATGCTTAAAAAGAGAGATTTCTTTCCAGGTTTGCCTTTAGCAATATTAATTGGATTAATAATGATGTTTAGTTCGGTTTACCTTACGAATCATATTACATTGCCATAACTATCTGGAGCTACACGTCGAGATGATGACTGCATATCTGAAAATTTTCTTCAATCCTTGAGGTTATGCCATTGCTTAAAAAATTCAATCTACTGATATCGACATCACGAGGTAACGAGCGTAGAACATGCAAAGAAATATGGTATCTTCTTAATGAATTGGGTGACAAAAAACCTGAAGTTGATGTTACTCCTGCAGTAGGTTTGATCGTTGCATACACATCAATTAAACCTCTTAAAGCTATTTCTGGATTTCGTGAAATCTTAGGAAATAAACCGTGGGAGATTCGGTATGCCTTAAAAATTACTCCCATAGAGAAGAACGTCCAAGCAGATATAATTGAAATAAAGAAGATTGCGCATAAATTAGCTGCTAGAATAAGATCGGATGAATCTTATCGTGTTACAGTAAAAAAAAGGCATAGTGATCTAAAGTCAAAAGACATCATCGAGGCTGTGGCATCTGAAATACCTAGAAAGGTAGATCTAAATAATCCATCTAAGATCCTGTTAGTAGATATCCTCTCATGTATAGCCGGTGTTTCCTTAATAAAACCAGATTCTTATTTATCGATTGAAAAAGAAAAGTACAACACTAAGAGAGTGAGAGAAGAGCCATCTTCTCGATGATGAGTTCTTCAAATATTTTTTTTTCAGAATAGTTTTTACGCTTAATTGATTCAAATTCAGAATTTGATATTTTGAATATGGTTTTTATTGTTCCCGCCATCTCTCGGTTCCACAAGTTAAATACTGAATTATCGATGGATAGATCTTGCATTTTTGATATCGATTCTAATAGACTATATAATTTCTTTTCACTCTTTGACAGGGCTACTAACACAATTCGATGAGAGTTTTTCCTGACTCCTGAAATCTCAATACTTCTGTTTATCTGGCGTTGGGCTGATGCATATACGAGAATCTCCATAGGAAGATTATCAGAAATCATTTTGTTGTTCTTTTTTCCTTTTAGTGCATTAAGAACTGCAAATAAAATATGATCTCGGCCAAGAACTCGATTGCCATCTAGCAGTTGTATTACTACATCTGATGATTTTCGTTCTAATGTTTGCTTTAATTGATCATATTCGATATTCTTTTTTGAAAATAATCCCTCTATCAAAAGTATTTTATTGTATTCATCCAGAGACTTTATCATTTCACTAACTCTTCAATGATAAATTTTCTATTATTTGTTTGACGTGATTAGTTTGCTTCCTTTTTCTTCGACGGCCTCTTGCAATAATATTTTGCTTTCCTCAATTAGTTTCCAACATTCCAAGTCATTTTTTTCAAATGAGATAATTTCGATAGGGATTCCTTTTTCTGGATCATATTGACTAACAAGGGGTTTTAGATAGACATTATCGATATTTTTCTCTATAACTTCAATAATTTGAGCAATTTCCGACTCAGCCATTTTGACAATTACTCTAGTTGATTGACTTTTGCTACCGCTAGATTTCTCAATGATCTTTGAGATATGAGTTTTGAATATTGCTTGAACTTCATTTGGTGGTCCAGGCATCGCTATAAGTGTCGTCTTCTTTAATTGCAAAATAATTGTAGGGCAAATTCCTACTGGATTGTCTATAGTCTCTGCTCCTGATAGTTTCCGTGCCATTTTAACATAATTTTTTGGTAATTCGGATTTAGGAATATTCTTGCGTTTGGATATTTTCTCTAAGGCATTCTCATCTGGGATTGTTTCAAGTTTTGTCAGTTTTGAAATTGAGTCTAACGTTTTATCGTCATTTGTTGGTCCTAATCCTCCAGTTATTACTAAGAAATCAACCTCGCGTTCTATGATCTCTCTTAGATTTTGGCAAATTTGTTCTTCAGAATCTCTGATGCAGGTTATTTTTGTAACCAGACCTCCAGCTCGAGTTAATTGGTCGGCCAGCCAGAAGGAATTAGTATCTGCAACTTTTCCATAACAAAGCTCGTTTCCTATTGCTAAGATCTCAATATTGAAGAGAGTCACAACTCCTAGATACTTTTTCTTGTGATGGTATATTGTATTACTTACTATACATGACGTCTAGATACGGATGAAGGAGTCGGTTAGAATTGACTATTAAAGCACTTCTTTTTGATTTAGGAGGGACTCTAGTCCATAGGAATGTGGACGATCATATTGCCGATGAAGTTGCAGTGAAAGATATTGCAGACTATATGGTTTCAAAAGGCTTTAGTGTAGATCAAGAATCTTTTTTAGAAAAATATTGGAGCCACTACAGGCGATTAAATGAATATCGCGAAAATTTCATGATTGAAATACCGATGGTTGTCTGGCTGTCTGAGTTGCTTTATGATGTCTGTGGTGAACATCTGGATTTTAAATTACTCTCTAAAGCTGAAAAAGTAATTGTTGATGCTCGAGTTGAATCAGCAATCCTTTTACCGAAAACTATTGAAGTTCTTGAAGAGTTATCTTCCAAATATCGTCTTGGTATAATCACAAACACATCTTCTGGACAAGTTGCAGACAGAGTACTAGCGAGCCTCAAATTAAACAGGTTTTTTGATTACGTTATTGCATCTTCAGAAATAGGTGTGAGGAAACCATATCCTGGGATCTTCTTCTATATCGTTAAGGAGATGTTCATTAGGCCTGAAGAAGCTCTTTTCATAGGTGATTCTATCAAACATGATATTGTTGGGTCAAATATGGTTAACATGAAGAGTTGCCTAATCGGTCAGAAAGGGTTAGAATTGTCAAATATTTCGCATAAGCCTGACTTATCTATTATGAATCTCAACGAATTACTGAGGATTGAACACTTATTGAATGGCTAAGTCTTATCAAATTAATGCACTTTCATTGTTTATGCAGGATTTTTTTAAGGAAATTAATTTTGACCATAAACCTTAAAAATCATTTAATATACGCAAAATATTCTTTAGACTGAGGAGTCTCACACTTGCTAGCAAAGAGAATAGAGTGGGATGATGAAGAGGAGGATAAGAGCAAGGAAGGAGAGTGGGAAGAAGAAGAGAGCTGGGAAGAAGAGGAATGGTAGGATCCCCACGAATAGGCAAACATCTTCGCTCTTAAATAATTTTTATTTTACTGGATGAATTCTATGGGAAGAGTAGCAATATTAGATAAAGAACTATGTCGCCCGAAGGATTGCGGGATACTGTGCATAAATTTCTGTCCAAAAGTCAGAACTAGAGTTGAAACAATAAAAATTCCCGAGTCTGAAGAGAAACCCGTAATTATAGAGGCTCTCTGTACGGGATGCGGAATCTGTGTAAAAAAGTGTCCTTTTGAGGCAGTAACTATTGTTAATCTGCCAGAGGAATTGGAAGGGGAGTCCAGTCATCGTTTTGGACAAAATTTGTTTAAGTTATATCGTTTACCCACGCCTCAGTTAGGAATTGTTACAGGTCTACTCGGAAGAAATGGTACCGGAAAGACGACTGCCATCCAAGTCCTAGCAGGAGAACTTAAGCCCAACATGGGAAATTTCAATGATCCTCCAGAATGGTCAGAGATAATCAGACATTATAGGGGATCGACTCTCCAGACTTATTTCGAGAAACTTTCGAAAAATAAACTCAAGATTTCATATAAACCCCAATATGTTGACAAAATACCCAAGGTTGTCAAAGGCAAAGTCACAGATCTTTTAACAGCAGCTGATGAAAAAAATAAGCTTAAAGATCTTATAGAATCTTTGCAGTTGAATGAAATCTTAGATAGACAAATCGGGGTCCTTAGCGGTGGAGAGTTGCAAAGAGTAGCTATAGCCGCTACTGCATCTCACATCGCAGATGTATACATATTCGATGAACCATCAAGTCATTTAGATGTTAGTCAGAGAATAAGAGCCTCAAAAACAATTAGAGAACTTACAAAAGAAGATGCCATGGTAATAGTGGCAGAACATGATTTGGCTATGCTCGACTATCTTTCAGATCAAATTTGCTTAATTTATGGTGAACCCGGAGCTTATGGAATAGTCTCACGTGTGCATGGTCTTGGTGCTGGGATAAATACATATCTTGAAGGATTCATTTCTGATGAAAATATGAGGTTTAGGTCTAAACCAATTAAATTCCATTTTAAACCTGCAAGAGAATCAAAAGTTGCAAGAACATGTAAGATTGGTTGGAAAGATAAACTTTTGAGAAGAGGAGACTTTGAACTGAAAATAAATAGTGGTGAGATTTCTCAAGGTGAAGTTGTGGGCATATTAGGCCCAAATGGTATCGGTAAAACAACATTCATCAAATTTTTAGCAGGGACAAATGATTCTGATAAAGAAGAAAGCCCTCTCAAAGGTTTTGACTTGAGTTATAAACCTCAATATATCTCTACTGAATATTCTGGAGAAGTCAGGTCATTATTTTCTAGTTTGGCAAGTTCGACTTACGGAACAGATAAGTTTGAGACTGAATTCGTAAGACCGCTAGGGCTTAACAAGCTTTTAGATAGAAATCTTCGAGACTTGAGTGGGGGAGAACTTCAAAGGATTGCAATAACAGCTTGTCTTTCCAGAAGCGCTCAAATCTATCTTCTGGATGAACCAAGTGCATATTTAGATGTTGAAGAAAGATTGGTTGTTGCCAAGCTTATGCGTAGAATTGCAGAAGAACGAGCTGCGTTTGTTTTCGTTGTTGAACATGATATCGTTGCTCAAGACTTTATCTCCGATCGATTGATGATATTTGATGGAGATCCTGGAGTATCTGGTTTTGCACATAAACCAATATCGCTGAGAAATGGAATGAACTCGTTTCTTTCATCTATGAGTATCACCTTCAGAAGAGATCCAGATTCGGGTCGACCAAGAGTCAATAAGCTCGATAGTAAACTTGACCGTTCACAGAAAGATATGGGGGAATATTATTATGTGCCTGCTATTTCCAGAGATTGAGAAATGAATCTAAACTCTTATAAAATGAGCTGCCAACTGTAGTTCTGTCACAGTTTTCAGAGTTGTTGTAGAATGGCACGGTTTTGTCCAGAATGTGGTGGAGAGCTAACCTATGACCCAGTACTCAAGCATAATATTTGTAAGAGTTGTGGATTAACTTTTACACCCCAACAACTTATGGAAGCAAAAGATGAAATTATGGATAGACGAGAGACGACATTTGACCAAAGGAAAAAGAGACAAAATGAATACCTGAAATGGTGGCTATCGAAAAAAGATTGAGTCATGGGACTTCATTCTAATTGATTTGCACAATCGAATTACTATGTATCGGTAATGAATTGCTAATAGGTAAGACACTGAATACCAATGCACAATGGCTATCTGAAATGATAACCAAGTTGGGAGGCGACATAAGAAGAGTCACGGTTATCGAAGACGACGTCAAGACTATTGCATTAACACTTAAAGAAATTGTAAAAAGAAAACCGAATCTAGTAATAACAACGGGAGGGTTAGGTCCAACATTTGATGATAAAACCCTTCAAGGATTCTCCAAAGCTTTCGATAGGAAACTAAGGTTAGATAAGACTGCACTGAAACTTGTAAAGTCAAGATATTCAAAAATATTCAAAAATAGGAGATTTAAACTCACCCAACCAAGGTTGAAGATGGCTATGCTCCCGACGGGTGCTAAAGCTATTCAAAACCCAGTCGGTACAGCTCCTGCAGTGATGTTAACCAATAATAATGTAGACTTTCTAATTCTTCCTGGTGTCCCAACAGAGCTTAAAGCAATTTTTAAAAATAATATGACTTCCCTAATCAAGAAAAAAGGTGCCCCTAATTTTTTTTATGAAACAAGTTTCATAATATACGGACTACTTGAATCTCAAATTGCGCCATTAATAGATGAGGTATTGGAAAAAATCAATCAAATATATATTAAATCACATGCACAGGGAGGAGAAGGGAGTGGGGAGAGTTTCCTAGAACTTCATTTTACTGCCAAATCAAAGAAACAAAACACAGGTGAGAATCGAATAATGCAGGCGCTCATATTGATGACTAGACTTCTAAGTAAACACAAACTTGAGTGGATGAATCTAAGTAGAGATATCATCAAATAGAGAAGACTTTCTTCTGAATGTGAATGAAGGTTAATTCTAATGAACATAATCTTTATTGTGGGTATGGCAGGATCTGGCAAGTCCTCATTGGTTGGAAATTTCAAAGAATGGCTAAAACTTAATGAACAGAATACGATTGCAGTAAATCTTGATCCAGGAGTCCTAAATCTTCAATATAATCCAGACATTGATGTTAGGACACAAATTAGTTTGGAAGAAATAATGGAGAAATATCAACTTGGTCCAAATGGTGCTCTTATTGTTGCTGCAGATCTGATTGGTGATAGTATAGAAACCATCAGAGATGAATTAGAAGATATTGAGCCCGATATAGTGCTTATTGATACTCCAGGACAAATTGAGTTATTTGCGCTCAGAGATTGTGGACCCTTTATAGTGGATGGTATTGCCGATTGCCCCAAGGCTGTTGTTTATTTATTTGATGGTGTATTTTCATCCACTCCACTAAATTATATAACGAATACATTTCTTGCAGCAGCGATTCATTCGAGACTACTTAAACCACAGGTTCATGTTTTGACAAAGCAAGATCTAATGGAAGAAGAGAAACTTCAGGAGACTCTTGATTGGTCTGACGATCATTCAAAGTTAATTGACGCACTCGATACTTTGCCGAACAAGACTGCCGGAATCATTGGTAGAGATTTATCAGAAGCGATTTTAAGAACAGGTATGAATTTCGATCTGATACCAATAGCATCAAAGCAAGAAATGGGATTCATAGAGTTACATGCTTATCTTACAAGAATGTTGCTCGGAGGAGAAGAACCTAGACCATGATTGAGATTCTTTTTTCCGATTAATTTTTATCCTATCACAATATGGAGAAACGCAAGTGTTAAATTCGAAGTGTAGTTTGAAAAACGCTGTATATCGAAAGATCATATGATTATGATCACGGATAAGACATATAACATGATAAGAATTGAACTATCTATGATATCATCTTGTATTGAGTGTAGGTGCAACTGATGGGAAGAGAGTCCGAGACAATTATCAAAAATGCTCTAAATGAAAACAGATTAGCCCTTATCGAACCTGAAGCTAAGACTATATGCAAAGAATATGGAATATCCACACCTGATTTTTCGGTAGCAACAAATGCAGAAGAAGCAATCAAAATATCGGAGAGTTTTGGATATCCCATTGTCTTAAAGATTGTCTCACCGGATATTCTGCATAAAACGGATGCAGGTGGAGTCGTCATAGGTTTGAATAGTGCTAATGATGTTGAGAAAGCATATAGTCAGATCATTGATAGCTCGAAACGTTACAAGACCGATGCCAAAATACAAGGTATACTAGTCCAGAAGATGGCTCCCAAGGGAACCGAGATAATTATAGGTGGATTGAAAGATCCGCAATTTGGACAGACATTGATGTTTGGTCTGGGTGGCGTGTTCGTAGAGATATTAAAAGACGTGACTTTTAGAATTGCACCCATTGAAGAGTCAGATGCCAAATCAATGATGAGAGAAATCAAAGCTTACCCGATTCTTCAGGGATATCGAGGACAGCCTCCAGTGGATGAGGGGGCGATTGTTGACATCTTGTTGGCCGCAAGTAGACTTTTAATGGATCTGCCTATGATAAATCAAATGGACCTAAATCCAATAATGGCATATGAGAAAGGTGCCAGTGTAGTAGACGCGCGAATCTTAATTGAGAAACCTTAAAGCTCATCTATATATGCTCCGAATTCTGTCGTGTGAAGCTTGGATGTTTATGTTGACGGTTCAGGGAAGAATGGAATGTATTGCTATCTCATCCCTGGCAAAAAACCTAAAATATTTAGAGAAGAACTGTTGACGAATAACCAGGCTGAATACAAAGCAATAATAGCTGCTCTCCAAGAGCTAACGGATGTAGACATGACAATATACTCAGACAGTCTACTGGCCGTAAAACAATTAGAAAGAGAATATAAAATAAGAAACTCTGAGCTAAGAAAATTGGCTTCGAAAGTGAGAACTCTTTCTCGTGATAGAGAGATTATAATCAAATGGATCCCACGCGAAGAAAATTTAGCAGGAAAGGTGTTGGATAAACTTCTTAAGGGCTGGTAAACATGGATTTCTTTATCTTCATTTTAGAAATAATATCATTAATACAGGTAAATATCTAAACAAATACTGAAAAGAAATGAGTGATGAAGGCTATACAAGTGAAAGAAGAAAATAGCGAGAAATGTCCAAAATGTGGGGCGGTTCTATCGAAGAAAGCTTCAATTAGAGACTACAGTTACATGTTCAAATATTTATGCGAGAAATGCGGATATTCTTCTACTGAAAAACCAGTAAGTATATAGTTGGGTAATATCAAGGAAAAACGTCTTGTCTCATAGAATTCAAGAACAACCATTTGATGTTATAAACATAAGATAATAGGGACTATTCAATGAAAACATGGCATCACAAGGTGTAACGAAGCTGGTCGAAACTACATCTGAGTCCAAACATAAAGTAATCGATGATATTGTTAAACAAATAGAAACTCTAAAAGAAAAACATATTCACTTTCGCAATGAATGTAAAACATGGATTGGTACACGTAATCTATTGAATTCAGAACTAAAGGAATTAGGTGAAAAGATTAGAGCAATAAAAAGCCAAAGAGATGATGTCAATGACAAAGTCAAGAATCTCAAGAATTCTAGAGATAAATTGCGAGAGGAGATTTCTGGGAAACAGGATAAAGCTAATGCGCTAATAACGAACCTTAAGCAAATTCGCCCAGAAAATAGAGGAAATCTCAACAAAACAAAAACGGCTCTCGAAGAACTTGAATGGAAGTTCCAGACATCTTCACTTGATATGAAAGAAGAGAATAGGATGCTCATTCAAGTGAAGGAATTAGAAGAACAACTATCCAGACTCCAACAAGTTAAGGGAATTCAAGACGAGGTCACCGGAGAAAAAACAGAAATAACTTCCATCAGGAAGAATGCGCAATCAATTCATGAGCAACTTTTAGAAGGAGCAGAGAGTAGCCAGAGATTACATGAAGAAATGATGCAATTGGTGGCTAAACTAAAAGAAACAAAATCGAAAGCAGATGAAGCACATCAAAAATATCTACAGGCGAAAACCCAGGCTGAACTGGCAGAACATGAACTAATAACTAATACCATGGATATGAAGAAGCTTCGAAAAGATTTCTATGGGGACGAGGAGGCTGAACGTCTAAAGAAAGCTAATGAGTTTACTGCAAAATTACTTGAATCAGGATCAACAAAACTCGGTAAGGGTCGAAAGATATCACTTGAGGAATTCAAAGCTTTAATGGAGCACAAAAAAATCTAAAATATCTCAAATAGCAACGGCTCCTAATTAGCTCAAATTGCAGAAGATTTAAGTCAATTATTAAAAATAATTGAATATTGTGCCATATTTCATTGAATTTTAGTATAGATAGTAGATAAAAAGAATTTGGAGAACGACTTATGCTTTCAGGATTGCTCAAAGCAACAGGTGTATACAAGATATACGAAAAGTGGTTAATTGAGCAAGTAAGAAAAACTAAGATGCCAAAACATCTCGGAATAATATTGGATGGAAATCGAAGATGGGCCTATGAAAGAAATTTGAAAAATAATGAAGGTCATAAACTAGGTGCGATTGTGGGAGAAAATTTTCTTGATTGGTGTTTAGAACTTAACGTAAAGACAGTTACAGTTTTTATTTTCTCTGCAGAAAATTTTCAAAGGTCAATGAATGAAGTTAAAGGAATTTTATCATTAATTGAAAGGTATGCAACTAAACTCGGCTCTGATCCAAAAATACATAACAAGAAAGTGAGAATAAAAGCAATAGGTAGGCTGGATTATCTTCCTCAGAGCCTAAAGAAGGTATTAAAGGAAATCGAGAGTATAACCGAGGAATATGATGGGCACTATCTAAATTTGGCTATTGCTTATGGTGGCAGAGCAGAAATAATTGATGCCGTTAAGAGAATAGCCAAAGAGGCTCAGGAAAATCGAATCGGGATAGATGAGATAAATGAAAAATCTTTCACTAAATATCTCTATACTGCTCATCTACCAAATCCTTATCCAGATTTGATGATTCGAACATCAGGTGAGGAACGTCTAAGTGGATTTCTATTATGGCAATCTGCGTATAGTGAACTATGTTTTATTGATGTTTCTTGGCCTGAATTCAGGAAAATAGACCTTCTACGTGCTATTAGGACTTATCAAAAAAGAGTAAGAAGATTCGGAAAATAAAAAAATCTCAATAAAGGAGTCATAGGAAGAAGAGAGCAGACGTCCTAAGAAATAAAGTCTGGCCCCTGTAAGGAATGACATAGGATAATGGTATACATCAAAAGGATCGATCTCAGAGGATTCAAAACCTTCGGAAGAAAAGCCTCGGTTAGGCTTAATCAAGGGCTGACAGTAATCACTGGACCTAATGGTTCGGGAAAGTCGAATATTCTTGATTCCTTAAGGTTTGCATTAGGAGAACTTAGTCCAAAAGAATTGAGAGGGGGGTCAATTTCTGATCTAATATCAAAAACAAATGTAGCGAATCCTCCAAGGTCGGTATATGTTGCAGTCCAATTTGATAATAGTGATAGGCGTTTGCCAATAGATTCAAGCTCAGTCACTATATCACGTGAATTCCATAAGGGTGGAGAAGGAATCTATAGAATAAATAGTAGAAGATCCTCACGCAAACAACTCACAGAACTTCTCTCATCGGCCGATATCAATGTAGGTGGATACAATATTGTTCCACAACATGCTATAACTAGACTGGCTGAAGTCACTTCTGAAGAACGGCGTAAGATAGTAGAAGATCTAGTTGGATTAGGAACATATGATGTTAGAAAGACGGAAGCTCAAGGCCAACTAAATCAAGCGGACACAAACATACGAATAGCTTCAGCACGGGTGGATGAAGTACGGCTTCGAGTTGAATCACTTGAGAAAGAGAGGAATGACTTCCTAAGACGTTCTACTTTAATAAAAGAAATAACGAGGCTTGAATCTCAGATAATATCAAACAAGATTTCTGATCTTAAAAAAGAAATTGAAAATATCGGGAATGAAAATCAATCTAAAGAATCACAATTAAATAAATTTGTGAATGAATTTGAAACTGTCTCAAACTCTAAATCAAGTATGGAAAATGAATTAAAAACCATGAGAGACAGATTAATGGATAAGGGAGGGAGCAAACTAGAAGAACTTGAAGAACAACTACGTGAAATAAATTCCGAAATAAGCAAATTCAAGGCAGAGATAGATACTAACAAATCTAATTCGATTGTTCTCCAACGCCAGAAACAAAATCTTGAAGAAGATAGTAAACAACAGCAGGACGAAATAAATTCTTTAAAAGACGAAATTTCAAAATATTCTGAAGAAGAATCGGAAATAGAGACCTTATTAGAAAATAAACAGAAATTAGTGAATGAATTATCTGGCAGAATAAATGAGATTAAATCATCTGTAATAGAAAAATCCGACAGTTTGGATAAGTTAGAAACTGATCATGAGATGGCTAGAGAAGAATATGTGAAGCTGAATTCTCAATCAAATGTTGAATCAGCAAAAATAGAAATTCTTCGTGAACAGTTGAATGACATTAAGAATCAAGAGAGTGCTTTAAAGAAATCTATAGATGATCTTTTAGGAAAAAATGACGAGATTCAGTTATATGCAAGGCAAAAGAAAGAAAGATTAATTCAGATCAATGAAGAAATGAAAAGTCATACAGACTTATTTGACCTACATCAAGAGCAACTACATGAAGCTGAAAAGATTTCAACTATGGCTAATGAATCAATGGTTGAATTTGATACAAAAAGAAATATGGTGAATATTTTAGCTCCAGATATGATAGCGATAGACGAACTTTTAGAACTACGAAATTCAGGATACCTAACAAATGTAATCGGTCGGTTTAGAGATTTAATTAAGGCTGATGAAAGATTTGAAAAAGCCGTTCTTGCCGCTTGTGGCGATTGGTCAGAATCTATTATTGTTCGAGATATTGCAACGGCTTTCACTTGCGTTGAACAATTAAAAAAGCATAAACTTAGTCGAATTAAAATAATCCCTTTGGATTTAGTAGCTAATACCCAACCGATAAACGAAATTCCAGATATCGAGGGTGTGTTAGGAAGAGTAATAGATTGCATCAAATATGATGTAAAAGTTGGGCCGGCTGCCAATTATGTTTTAGGAGATACTATTCTGGCTGAAAGTCAGAGAGCTGCATATAATTCAGCTCTGGAGGGTTTTAGAAGTGTTGTCTTAAATGGGGATCTCTATGAAGCAGGCGGTATATTAGAAGGCGGCCATTTTAGGGAACCCATTGATATAGGCTCAATAGCACCTAGATTAAGATCTTTAAACGATTTTAAGAATGCGATAACCTCTCTATCTCAATTAATTGAAAAAGATAGAGATGAACTAGATACAATAAATACAGTAATCACCAGTTTGAAAGATGAAAAAATAATTCTGGAAAAATCTTTAGATGATTCAGATATCAACCTCAGATCCATTCAGGAAAAGATGGATGTAAATGATAAAGAATTATTGAAAACAAATGATAATCTACGAGCTCTGACTGAGCAAATTCAAAACGCAGATAGATATCTAGAATCTGTTGTTAAGAAAAATTTAGAAATTGAGTATACGATTAAAAAATTGGAAACTGAACGTACCTCGTTAAAGAACACCATACGATCAAATGAATTGAACAATAACGAAAAACAATATTCTGAACTAATTGAAGAACTTAATGACCTAAAGGGAAAGAAAACCTCAGTTAATTCAAAAATTGCAAGTACAAACATGTTAATCCAATCTAGAACGCAAACAATGGAA